>OIYQ01000001.1_pt1 | contig 231243 bp, 192 predicted proteins | sample 1588311 | NCBI WGS metagenome assembly OIYQ01 (sample SAMN03283244) | human gut metagenome | biome: human-associated habitat; material: feces | host: Homo sapiens | place: Peru | collected 2012
TTCTGAGTCGGGCGGAAGTTCTACAAAATCTGTGTCTGCAAAGGCTCTGTTGTAGAAGGCAGCGTGCTGTTTTCTTTTTGTGTCGAATTCGTCGGCGCGCGATAACTGTGTGCGGCCCAATGCTGCAAGAATGTCCGGCATGTTGAACTTGTATCCGGGCGCAATGATGTCATATTCCCACGAGGCTCTTGGGGAAGTGTATCTGTCCCATGTGGTTCTGTCCATTCCATGAAGGCGCATCTGTGTCATTCTTTTGCAAAGCTGTTCGTCATTTGTTGTGACCATTCCGCCTTCTGCCGTAGTTATGGTTTTTGTTGCGTAGAAAGAAAAGATTCCGCAGTCACCGATAGAACCTGCGTAACCGAGTTTTGTTCTGCTGGGAAAGGAATGCGCACAGTCTTCTATTACACGCACTTTGTGTTCTTTTGCAATGCGCATTATGCGTTCCATGTTGCAGACATTGCCTCCTATGTGAACGGGAACTATTGCCACAATCTTTTTTTGCGGATTCTGTGCAAATATTTTTTCTATTGAGTCAGGATCGATGGAGTATGTGTCTTTTTCTATGTCTGCAAAAAGTACATCTGCACCCAGATGCCTTGCGCAGGCTGCTGTTGAAACAAAAGTGTAGGGCGTTGTAATTACGGCTGTTCCGGGAGCAACACCGCAGGCTTCCATGGCAAGAATCATTCCGCTTGTATTGCTGTTTACTGCCAGTGCATATTGTGTTTTTACTTTAGCGGCGAATTCTTTCTCGAAGGCAAGACATTCTTTTCCTGTAGTGAGCCATCCGCTTCTGAGTACAGAAAGCACAGCCTGTTCGTCTTGTTCGTTTATTGATGCCTTAAAAAAAGGAATATTTGTATTTTCTTCCATATATATGTCTCCTGTTAAGCCGTGCTGTCATTTTTATAAAGCTGCCGCTCTGTTTGTTTGCGGCCGGGACTTGGCGGCTTCCTGTTCTTTGTAGAAAGCGTCCAGTGAGGGAACAGCCGCGCGCAGTATTTTAAGAAGCTGCTCACTGTTTCTGTAAAGGCTGCTTTTTTCTTCTATATAGTTGCATATAGGAATGAGGGAATCAATTAGATTGTCAAGATTAAAGCAGTCACGTCTTGCATTGGTCAGAGTGAGTATTTTGGGGTATTGCGTTGGGGTAGGGTTTTCTTCGGGTGTCCAAAGCGGTTCTACCAGACGTTCACCGCGGCGCGCACCTATAATCTGGATTTTTATGTCTTTGTCTGGCCTGAAACCGCTGAAAGTAATAATCTGTCTGGCAAGATCTATTATTTTTACCGGGTCGCCCATGTCCAGAAGATATGAAGCACCGTTATTGCCTACGCCGCCGGTCTGCAAAACCAGAGAGCATGCTTCGGGTATTGTCATGAAATAGCGCTCCATTGCAGGGTCAGTTACGGTAACCGGGCCTCCGTTTTTTATCTGTTCGGTAAAAATAGGAAGAATAGAGCCCCTTGAACCCAGTACATTGCCGAATCTTACGAACATAAATGCCTTGCTGGCGGTGGCTTTGTCTGCTGCATTTACAACTAGTCTTTCGCAAAGCATCTTTGACGCTCCGTAAACGCTTACTGGTTCCACAGCTTTGTCTGTTGAAATAAGAACAAAACGTTCTGTTCCGCATGAGAGGGCAGCATCAAGAAGATTTTTTGTTCCCAAAACATTGTTTTCTATTGCTGCAACAGGATTTTCTTCCATCATGGGAACGTGTTTGTATGCCGCGCAGTGAAAAATAACGTCTGCCCGTGTGTGCGAGATAATGTATTTTACGTAATTTCTGTCGCGCATGTCCCCTATAATAGGAACAATTGTTGCTTTTTCGCCGACGCCTTCGCACTGAAGTAAATGAAGCTCGCGGTAAATGTTAACGATGGAATTTTCACCGTGCCCGAAAAGGTACAGACGTTCTGCTCCGCCTGACAAAAGCTGTCTGGAAAGTTCGCTGCCTATTGAACCGCCGGCACCTGTTATCAAAACGCGTTTTCCTTTGAGGTAGGAAAGGCTTTCCCTTAGCGGAATTACAACCGGTGTTCTGCCGAGAATGTCCAGTGGATTAATATCTCTTGCCTGAATAAAGTGGGCCTTTTCTTCTATAATCTGGCTTATTGAGGGAAGAATTTTTATCTGCATAAAGCCGCAGTTTTTTAGGACGTTGTAAATAGAGCGTATTCTTTCTACCGGTGCGCTTGGAATGGCAATTACGGCCTGGTCTACAGGATTTACGCGCAGTGCATCGGCCATGCTGTCTATAGGCCCCAAAACTGGAATTCCGTCTATTTTTGTTCCTATTAGATTTTTATCATCGTCAAGGAAAGCCGTAACTGTACCGAAAACTTTTTTTCTGTTAAGATCACGGACTATCATCTGACCGGCAAATCCGGCTCCTATTATATAAAGTCTGCTGTCAACCTTGTTCATTTCAAAAATGATACCACACCTTGCCGTTTTCTTCAATTCCGCAGGAAAAATAAGAAAAAACTAAACTGAATCAATGAAATTCCGATGATTTATATGAAGACAAGTTTTGTTTTGCGGAGATTCTGATGAAATACTTTATGGAACGAAAAAATACAGCTCTTTTGTTTGCAATGCTGCTTTTTGCCCCGTGTTTTGCGGCGGCTTTTCCTTCTGTGGGGTTTCAGATTATCCAGCATGATCCTTCGGGTGATGAAATAAGAAATTGTGTCTACATCATTGAGGATGCGCTGTTTGATACATTCTTTTCAAACGGAATTATAATTTCGAATTCACCGCCAGTTTCTTCTGATCCAAAAGAATTTGATTCAGTTTTCAGAAAGTCTTTGGATGAAGCGCGTGAAAGCGGAACAGATTTGTTTGTTGAACTGACTGGGGAATTTGATGTTTCGGACTCAACGAATCCGTCGGGAGTCCTTTTGGACAATATAAGTTCTTTTTCATATACAGTTATTGATATAGATAAGGATGAAGTTCTTTTTGGCGGAAAGAAACTTCCTGCAGGGACTTCTAAAATTACAGACAGCACGCAGTCAGTCAGAGATTTTGGCTTTGAAATTGCCGCTGATATTTTTAATGGAATAAGGAAAAATTTCCGGACAAGCCGCCGGTGATTTTTAAAGGAAGGATATATGAAGAAAATTCTGAGCACAGTATTTATTTTGCTTTCGGCAACGCTTCTCTTTGCGTCCGGTTCGTCTATTGACGGGCGTATTGCGGTTGCCTCCAAAGGAGAACTTCCTTCCGGATTGTTTGCAAAAACTGCCGGTTATCTTCCAGGGGATAGTGTTACGATTACGAATCCTGCCAACGGTTCTGTTCTACAGGTGCTTAATCTTGGAACAATTGATCAGGCAGAAGGTGTGGCAATTCTTTTGTCGGGCGAGTCGGCTGAACGGCTTGGTATAAAAAAAGGCACCGAACTGCAGGTTAAGCTTGCTCCAAGGTCGGGAAGTTTTGACGAATCTGTGTCTGGCAGTGCAATTCTGTCTTTGCGTACTTTTGAAGAAGAAAAGGTACCGGAAGAAGAAAGCGCGCAGACTGCTGCAATAGAAACGGCTGTCAAAGAAGAAACTGATTCTGTTAAGGAAGCTGCTGCAGAAGAAAGCACACCTGTAGTTGAAGAAGCAGTTGCAGCCGAAGAAAACGTACCTGCAGAAGAGACTGAATCTGTAGAAGAAACTGCCGTTGCAGAACCTATTCCCGAAGATATTGACGCTGTTCAGATTGAACCAGAAGAAGAAACCGAAGAAAATATTGCTCCCGAAGAAACTGTCGTTCCTGAACAGAGCGAATACGAGTATGAAGAATATATCGAAACCGACGGTGATTTTATAGAAGAAAAAAATAATGTAGAAATGGCATCTCCTGCCGAGCGTGCAGAAATGCAGAATGAAGATTTCTCTGCCGAAAAACCAGTGCCCGCAGAAGAGAGTACTCCTGTAGAGGAAGAAGCCATTTCTGTCGAAGAAAGCGCACCTGTAGAAGAAGAGCCGCAGACTGTTGTGCCAGAAGAGCCGTTTGAGGCCGAGCCGGTTGAAGACGCTGTTATAGAGATGTCTGAAGAAGAAAAGAAAAGTGTTCTTGAAGGCGACATGAAAGGAGAAGAAGTTGCGTCAGTTGAACCTGATGAAACACCTGCAGAAGATGAATGCGAAGTTACTTTTGATGTCGAAGAAGAAGCCGTAGCCGAAGAGCCGTTTGAAACTGAGCCGATTGAAGACGCTGTTATAGAGATGCCTGAAGAAGAAAAGGAAAGTGTTCTTGAAGGCGACATGGAAGGTGAAGAAGTAGCTTCAGTTGAACCCGATGAAACTCCTGCGGAGGCTGAAGGCGAAGTTGCTTTTGATGCCGAAGAAGAAGCCGTAGCCGAAGAGCTGTTTGAAGCCGAGCCGATTGAAGACGCTATTACAGAAGATATTGAAGAACAGAGCACTGAAGTTTCAGAAGAACCTGAGGTTACCGAAGTTCCGGAAGAAAGCGCAGAAGACGCTGTTATAGCAGAAGATGAGACTGAAGCTTACGAACCGATTATTCTTGTTCCGGCTGAACCCGAAGCCCCTGTTCCAGAGACTGCAGAAAATGCTATGTCTGTGGTAGAAAAAGAAGAGCCTATTGTTCTTGAGCCTGTAGAAGTTCAGGAAAAGAAAGAAGAAGTTTCTGAAGTCAAAGCAAATGACAATGAAAATATTCTTGAGTCTGAATCTGAACTTGCGAAAGGCTATTATATCCAGTTTGCTACGTTCGGGGATATAAAAAATGTTTACGCTGCAAAAGAACGTTATTCAAAGTTCCCGCTTTGTGTTGTAAAAACTGCAAAGGGACTGTACAAAGTTCTGGCCGGACCGCTGACTGTTGACGAATACGGAGCTGTACTTGCCAAATTCCGTGACTTTGGATTCAAGGATGCGTTTGTAAGAAAGATAAAATAATTTTTCCGGGATAGATTTGTAACTATCCATGCAGTTTTAAATAAAGTTTTAAAATACCATTACCCGTAAACCGCCAAATGCGAGAATTTTCTCAATTTTGGCGGTTTTTTTTATTTTTTTTTGTACTTTTTGAAAAAACAAATGCAATTAATATATAGCAAGTTTAAAAATTTATTTTTTTGTTTTTATAAAAGAGGAAGGGTAATGGAAAAGCGTTTTTTATTTATTCTGGTTATGGTTATCTGCGGAAAAATTTTTGCAGGTGCGCTCGGTGTGATTCACGACAGAAAAGACGGGGCATTTGTTTTTGAAACCGATGCAAAAAAAGTTCAGTTTTATCATGCAGACGGTTCGCTTTCTGTTAACAGACTGAATTTTGATTCTGTAATTTCTGAATGTACTGTCCGAACCTTTTTTGAAAATGTGTCCGGAGGTTTTTTCTGTTTTGGTGAAGGAAGAAGGGCAACTGTTTTTTTTGCAGATGAAAGCAATGAACCTGTGCCCTTTTTTTACGAATGCAAATCTGATATAAATAAAATTTTACCCTTTTATTTTGAAAACGGAACGCTGGGTTTTGTTTGCTTTACTGACATATTTATAGAAGAAGTTTTTGTAAATACCAATGACAAAAGTATTAGTGCAAAAAAGATATTTGAAGTTTCAAAAAAATATAAGAAAATCTGTGAATCTGATTTGTCCCGCTTTAGTGATGTCGGAAAAGGAACTGTCACTCTACTTGACAAGTCAGGCAGGTACTCTGTTCTTTCAGTATTCAGAAATGGCAGTGAAGTAAATTCTGCGGTTGTTGAAGAAAATCTTTTTGAACAGCCCCGTGTCAGTGCAGTTTACACAAGTGAAAAAATTCTGGTCTGCGTAAATGAAAGCGGATTGGGAACGAAGATATTTGACTGCCCGGCTTACGAAACAAAGTGTATATTTTCATTTGAAACAAATTTGCCCTTAAAATCGTTTTCTGGAACAGCTGTAAATGACAATCCTCTTTTCTGCTTGGTGTATGATAACGGAGCAGATTCTATGGAAGTCTTTTTGGGTAACGAAAATAATCAGGTTTTTTGCGGAACGGATTTGCACAGTGCTGTTTTTCTTCCTTACAATAAAAACGAAAACTATTTTATTGCCGATTACGGAACAGAAACTGAAATAATTCCTGTAACATATTCTGATTCATGGAAAGCAAAAGAATCTGTTTGTTTTGAAAACTGTTCTTATATTTCTTTGTTTGAACATGACGGACTCGGCGCGGCTTTTTATGACAGAAATGCGGATACCATAAAATGTATTTTTCTTGATGAAACAAAACTAAAACAAACGTACGAACTTTTGTGTAGCGACAGCCTTAAAACATTTATGAATGAAAGTCTGGAAAATAAAACGGTAAATGCGCAGATGTTTTTTTCATATTCAGAGCAGGCATTGATTAATCTTTCAGGAAATATGCTGGCTCTTGATTTTGATGACGGCCGCGCAGACTTTTCTGTTTCGGACTCTTTCTGTGTTTCTTCTCTTGTCAACGGTTCGTGCTTTTGTGTCTTAAGGGATGAGGATGGACTTAATGTAAAAAAATATTGCAGCAGCAATTTCAAAAGTATGAATGGGAGAAGATAATGGTTCAGATTTATAAAAAAATTATTTTGATTTTTACACTTGTTCAGTCTTTGTTCTGTTCATTTTTATTTGCTTCTGACTTTCAGGGTGAAGATAAAGACAATCTTGTTTACATAGACATTACTGACTGCAAGGCAAAATATGTGCAGGACAATACGGCCTGGGTCAAGGGAAACAGTATGCGTTTTAACGCCAGCACTTATTCTGCAAAAGGCTGGACTACAAGGGACAGAAGCGGACCGAATTACAGCAACAATAGGCTGACTTTTTCATGCGCTTTTGACGTAACCTTTATCCTTACATGGCAGAAGGCGAATCCATCAATTGACGCAAAAGTATACTATGATAACAAAGTAAGTGTTCCGGTTTTTTCTACAAGTGCGCCTTTGATTAACGGAAAATTCACTGACAAAGAAAGTGTTTCACTTAATGTAAGAATTCCTACAGACATTTGTGACGTTCCTTCTGTTGCGGGTTGTGGAATAAGCAGTATAAAATATTATAAAGACGGAAATCCGTATACACCTCCATTTTTATCCAATTTTTCGTCAACAGTACCGACGGTGACTTTTGATACCCAGGGAAACCATTCGTTTTCTGTGTGTGTAACGGATATGCTTGGAAATACGACAACTGTTACAAAATATATTTCTATTGATTCCCAGAGTCCGGTTTCTTCAGGGATAATTGATTCTTCAAATGGAGAGTGGAGCACTTCTGATGTAAAACTTGTTGCTTCTGCCGCAGACAGTATTTCAGGAATTGATTTGAATTCATGGAAAAATTCTTTTGGTTCGGGACGTAGTTTGAATATAAGCAAAGAGGGCATTCATAATGTTCAGTTTTCGATTTGCGATTTTGCAGGAAATAAACTTGATTTTCCCGTGAAGACTGTAAGAATTGACAAGACAAAACCTTTACTGAGTGTATCTGAAGATTCGGGTGGAGTCTGGAAAAAGAAAATAAATGTTATGGCTTCTGCTTCTGATTCTCTTTCAGGTGTAGATAACGAATCGTGGGCATACAGTCTTGACGGGAAAAATTTTGTAAAAGGAAATTCTGTTATTATAAAAGAGCACGGAATACACAGCGTGGTTTTTAAGGTTCGTGATATTGCCGGCAATGAAAGCAGATGCAGTGTTTCCAATTTAAAAGTTGATTCCGTTCCTCCTGAATTGAGTTTTACTGCACAAAAATTTGTTTCGTCAGATTCACTTTTATTGAAAAATTTTACTGTTAAAGATTCGATTTCACAAAAGCCGTCTGTATTTTTGATTATGGATTCTCTTCCGAAAAAGCAGATTTTTGTTTCTCAAAATGAGTATTCACTGGACATTTCTTCCCTGAAAGAAGGTTTGCACGAAGTTTCTGTAGAAGCAGATGACGGATGCGGAAATATTTCCAAACAAAGTATTTCTTTTGTAAAAGACAAAACGCCTCCTGTCTTGAAAGATGTTGAGTTCATTTCTGCAGGAAAACGAATTGTCAGCGGCGATTATCTTGTTGCGGATTCTGATACTGACTTAAATACGGTAAACCCGTCATTTTCTTTAACTACAAGTATTAATGCAGAAGAAAAAAAAGTATGCGGTCAGGAAGGAATTTCGTGTTTTTATTATATTCTGAACGGGAAAAAAGCTGTTGCCACGGTTAATCCTGATTTTTCTATAGATTCTTTTGTTGAAGGAAGAAATATTATTGGCTTTTATGCAGTTGATAATGCAGGTAACAAAAGTTCTGTCAAAGAATTTGTGTTTATTAAAAACAGTGCAGTTCCGCTTGAGCCATCGGTAAAAAGTTCGACCCACAAAATGTCTTACAATTCAAAAGAAGGCTCGCGTGAAAAGACAGCATGTATCAGCATAAATGGAGGAACGGCAAATTCTGATATAAGTGACATTGTATGGTCTTTCTATAAAGGGTCTTTGAATTCTTCCGGAAAAATAAATGAAAGTTCTCTTGTGGTTTATAAAAATATGTCTGACATTAAAACAGGAGGAAAACTGCGTGAAGAAATTTATTTTGAAAATCTGGATGACAATATGGAAGGTGAATTTTACTGTTTCAGAGCATATTCTGTAGGAAAGAATGGAAGATGCAGCCGGGCAGCCGAATATGTTTTCAGAATTGATACTTCCCCGCCAAAGAATTTTACAATGTGGCTTACCCCTCAGATCGATTCTGCAAAATGGTATTCTGAAAGTTCTGTTAACATTAACTGGTGTCAGGGAACTGACAATACTGGAATCAAAAACTTCGCTTACTCTGTTAAACCTGTTTTACAAAGTGAATCTGTTTCAGAACCCGAATGGATTGAAATAGAAAACAACGGGCTTATGAAGAAAAAAATTACAGTTTTTGAAAGTTCTGAAATTTCTCTGAAGATTTTTGATAAGGCCGGAAATGAAGATGTTCTTGTTCAAAAATGTCTGATTGATGTTGTTCCACCAGAATTTGCAACGGGTAAGGGAAGTGTTCAGTGGAGTGGAAAAACATATGTTTCTGAAAGCTGCCAGAACATGGATGATGCAAAAATCCAATGGGGAGATGTGAGTGATCGCGGTTCGGGTATGGACTATATTTTGATTGATTATGGTGCCGGGAATAACGTTACACTTTCTGCAACAGTAAAGGAAGCGGTGCTTAAGGATCTTGATGAAAATAAGTCATATTGTATAAATGTTTATGCCTTTGACAAAGCAGGAAACAGTTCAAAGAAAATGTTTATTCTTGCTGGAAAACATATGAGGGAAGATGAAACTTTTGAATTTGATTTTAACCAGAATATAAAAGGTATTTGTGTTTCGGGTAAAATGAGGCAAAGTGTTTCAGGTGAAAATTTCGAAGTTGTGAATGCATCGCTGTCTGTTCCCGGTATGCTTTCAGTGGACTGTGAAAATAAAAAAATTGAATCTGTTCCTCTTGATGTTTCAAAGATAAAAATTTCTGAAGGGGAAATACAGGAATGTGTAGCTGTAGAACCGTCTTTGAAAAATAAATATACTGTTTCTGCATGCAACTGGGAGTTTCAATGCCGTTCTTTTGGATTTACAATTTCAGAAGGATTCGTATTTTATGATGTATCTTATTTTCAGGAGACATCTTCTGGACGTAATCAGGAAATTTATTTTGATAAAGTCACAGCAGGTTTCCCTGCAGAATTTGTTCCGGAAAGCAAAGCTGCAAAGACAAATTTGTTGTCTGTAAAGACTGACACATTTACTGTGAAAGATATTGATTCAGTTCAACTATCTGATGAAAAAAAATATTTTAACGGAAATGCTTATGTTGTGCCGGCAAAACTGAATATAGTTAATTCAGAAAATGAAAAGAAAATTCCGCTGCATAATATTTCTGTTTCCGTGGATAATAAAAGTCTGCATGCAGAAACTGATTCCGCAAAATCATTTTATATTACAGAAAACAATATAAGAATGTGTATTGCAGATGCTTTCGTCTTGAGCTCATGCATTAATGTCAATACGGCATCTTTTGTTGTAAAAAATTCTTCAGGTGATTTTTTTGATATTTATGTACATGATTTTGTTCTTGATGAATCTTCAGGTAAGGCTGATTTCTCATACTCCAATTTTACATTCAGAAATGAAAAAGGCGATATTGTAGATAAAATAAATTTTGGAAATGTTTATATAAAATCCGAAGATGTTCATTTTGATTCAAACGGGAAAATTGTTTGTTCTGGTTCATTAACTGACGGTGAAAATGAAATCTGTTCTGTCAGTGATATTTATTTCGATGCCGGCCAAATTGATTTTTCTGAATCAAAGATCAATTCAGTTTCTTCAAGCGTATTCGGATTCCCTCTTGAAATATCTGATGCGTCTGTTGTTGCAGTCAATGGAAAATACGGTCTGCTTGTCAAAAAGGGATTTATTACTGCTTTTGATAAAAAAATTGCCGTTGGTGGACTGTGCGTTAATACCTGTGATTTTAATGATATCATTTGTGAGAGTGAAATTTTATTTGATTTTGATTTACACACGGATTATGGAACTTATATCAGGTTTGACAAAGGAACAGTCAGTAAAAATGGTGTTACCTGTAATCTTCAAATACCTGTTCCGCTTTCAGAAAATCCTGTTTGCGTTAATTCTGTTTTACTGGAAAGTGACGGAAGTTTTTCTGCACGCAGGAAATATTCTGATGATGAAGTCCCTGTCAAAGTTTTTTACGGGAATTATTCTTTTGCTGTACGTGAATTTGTTTTTGACGGAAAATCTTTTCTTGTAGAAAAAGGGTTTCTTGACTGTTCAAAATTGAATTTTATGTATGATGGAAAACGACAGGACAGTATCGCTTTTACCGGGGCAGAATTTACTTACACATCAATGACGGCATCACCTGAATTTGAAGAATCAGGTTTAAGTTATGTTTCTGGGAACTGGGAACTGAGTATAGATAAAATGTCTTTCGTCTCTAGCGCTTTGCAGTGTTCAGGAAGTGTATATAAGGAATTTGAGGAAGGTGAATTATATCTTGTCTTCAATTCTTTTGTTGTAAAACCTGACGGTAGCTTTTTGAGTGGTCTGTCGACTTCTGTTAAAGAAGAAAATATACTTGTAATTAATTCTATTCCTGTTTATATATGCTCAAGCCGTTTTATTCAGGAGTCAGAAAATAACAGCCTTGTACAGTGTTCATCGCCAGTTTTGGATTTCCAAATGTCGGGAATAGATTCTATCATACTTGGAAACACTAAAATTTCTTGTGACGGCAGTATTGAGTCAGATGCAGTTTACCGTGATTTTGTATTTGATTCTGCTAACGGTTACTCTGTAAACGCTTCGGGCGTAAAACTGGATAATTCAGGAATCGGATTCAAGGGTATTCTTGCGTCAACAGAAATAAGTGGATGCTGTGAATACAATGATTTCAGAATACGTTTTTTTGCAGACGGTTCCGTTTTTCCTGATTCGCAGTCGGGTGACACTTTTACTTATGAATATGCAGGATGGGAAATAGAAGGTGTAGGTTTTTCAAATGACGGTGAGTATACTATTATAGAAGAAAATTATGTAACGTTCCGTGACGTTCAGTTCAATCTGGGACGAATTAAGTTTGATTCAGACGGACAGGCTTTAACAGTTGTTAACGAACAGAATGTTAAAATAAGTTTCTCTTCCCCAAATGATATGCTGTATGAAACCAAACTTACTAAAAATGGAATTGTAGCCGGATTCCGGGTTTCGATGCCTTCTTCTTTAGGCAACCAAACTTTTGATTATCCTGGTGTAAAAATTTTTCCGGACGGTTCGTGTTCTTCTTCTGGTTCTATAAAGGGTTTCTCATTTGAACTGGGAATGGCTGAGTTTGAGATAGGTGGAATTTCTCTTTCATCCAACGGACTAATGCTTATTGACTGCAATATATTTTTTTCCGGCATTGATGACGGGGTTTCCGTTTCGATAGGAAAACTTTTTATAGAAAACGGATGCGTTGTAAATATGGAACAGGCTTCTGTTAGTCCTTTTGAAATATGGAACTGCTGGTTTTCTATTGAAAATTTTGGTATTACCGGCAACGGAATTTCTTTGAGTGCCTGGATGACTCTTCCTTCTGATTTTCCAGGTATTCTGTCTGAGCGAAGAATATATGTAAAGGAACTTTTTATTGACTGGACAAACGGTCTGGGAAAAATCGATGCTACAGCAACCGGTGAATATGTTATTCCTCTGTTTGGTGACTGGAAAATTGCCTTTTCAGAATTTAATGTATTTGCAGACAACAATGATGCCGGACTTTGTTTTAAGCAATGCGGACTTATTTTTCCGCCGGGATTTGCTGTTTCAAAAGTTTCGGTTAGTGATATAAAGATGAATCTTTCTTCTGGAACTGTTTTGTTTGATTCAATTTGTGCAGAAACAGATATTGATTTCACTTTCGGTGGTGTTAGTTTCAGCTTTGATGAACTGACCGTACACAGTTCCGGTAGTGTAGGATTCCGCGGTGGCGCCTCGTTTGATGACGAAAAGTTTCCGGAGTTTTTGCGCAGTGTAAAAATTCCCGATGCATATCTGGAGTTTGCATCTGACGGTTCAATAAATGAATGCCGGGTTGCCGCGCAAAATATCCACGGAACTATCGGAAGCGGAATTTATGCTCTTGCTGTAAAAAATGCAGATATTCTTTTTGAAAAAGACAATGAAGAAAAATTCATTCTTGATGTTTCAGGAGAGGTCGGTTTTACGGAACATGCTCCTGAAGATCTGGCAAACCTGTCGCTTAAAATAGATGAGTTTATTGTAGATGCGAATTCCGGAACAATTCGTTCGTTCAAGGCCGGTGCTTATGGTATGGCTTTTTCTTTCGGTGGGGTACGACTTTGTGATGCTGGAGCATATGTTGCGACTTCCTGTGAAGAGGAAGGCTTTGTTTCATTTACGGGCAATCTGGTACTACCGGCTGCTCTTCCGGGGGATCTCGGTGGAACAAAAGTTTCTCTCGATGAGTTTACGCTGGACCTTGACGGAAGTGTAAAAGCTTTTTCTGCTTCGTATATTACAGATGAAGTTTTGTCACTTTCAAAAGGTTTGTATCTTAAGAAAGCAAATATTCTTGCGCAGTATACGGGCAGTGATGTTTTGTTCAAAATAGATTCGGGGATTTTTCTTGATGAAAAAACTTTCCCTTCTGGACTTGGCGGAACATCGCTTGACGCAAAACTGTCGTTTGACTCAACCGGATTACTGGATCTTGATGCTTCATGTAGCCTTAGTGACAGGGTAATTTTGAATACCCTTGTTACAAGAAATGCCTGGATCGGAATCAGGAAGACAGAGAACAGTTCTATTGAAGTTTCCCTTACCGGAAATCTTTCTTTTGCTCCAGAAACAAAACTCCCGCAGGCTGTCGCTTCTTCCACATTCGTAATTGATGTTTTGAAATTCAATTCTTCGGGAACATTATTGGATTTAAAGGCAAGTGCATCTGCAGGAAACTTCGGTTTGTTCAATGCAGTCAGGATTGTCTCACCAAAACTCTTTCTTTTAAAAGGAACTGCAGGTGATATTATCGTAGATGTCGGTGGCGGACTTGAGATAACAGCTGCCGGTGTTCCTGACAGTCTCAAGAATTCAAAACTCAATATCAAAACTTTGCGGTTTTCTACAACCAAAGGAATGCTGTCATTCAATGCCGCTCTTACAAGTCCTGTGAAGTTTACGGTGCTTCAAGGATTGGATTTAACACTCAAATCACTTTCTCTAAGTTCTTCAGGATTTACATGTTCTGCACTTTCAGAAATGAAATTCCAGGGACCTATGAAAGGTGTTTCTTTTTTACTCAATAATTTTGCTATGTCCTGGAACGGAAAAATTCTTGACATAAACGGCGGTCTTGATTCCATGGATATTGAAATTGCCGGATTTAAGGGCTCAATTGAAAAATTGAATTTCATTAAAGATGATAAATGTTCTGACGGTTTTGCTATCTGCCTTAAGAAATGTAAGGTTGTATTTCCTGCAAATATGGGAAGCTTAAGCGGAACATCTATGGAGGTAGAAAACGCTTCTTTCAAAAACGGAAAGTTTACCGGTGTGTTTGCCGTTTCTGTTCTGGAAATAAATATTGCAGGTTTTGCATTGAAGATACAAAGTCCGCGGTTTGACTTTTCCGACAATTCAATAAAATTCAGTTCTGTAAAATTGGTTGGTCCAGCACTTTTGAATTCGTCAATGATTGCGCTTTCCAATGTAAAAATAAATCCTTCTTCAGGACTTTCATTTTCCGGCGGTGGTTTCTCTCTCCCGGACTTTTCTTTGGGAGGAAAAATAGGATTCAGCAGAGTCCGTGCAGAGTTTGGAAACAATAACGGTATTTGGTCTGTTTATGGAACTGCAAGAATGTCTGTGCCGAATGCCGGGGAAATGGCTGCACTGATAAGTTTTACAAATCCATCTTCCGAGTATCCGATTGGTTTGAAAAGAGCGTATTTTAGTTTTGAAACTGCAAAGGGAGTTATAGGTATTCCAATTGGTACCACCGGACTTTATATGAGTGGAATCCGTGGCGGACTTGCCTATGGGGCACCGGATGAAGTTCCGTCTGATATAAGACATATGTTTAAAAAAGGAATACGCATTCAGCTTGGACTTACAGTTGCAGACAAAACAGGAGGCTCTCTTGTAAAAATGACTCCTGATACCTGGATTGATGTTGAAAATCTGACATGGGCATTCAAGGGAAATCTAACTGTTTTGAAAGGAAGCCTGAATTTATCTGCAAATGCAAGCGCTGTTTTTTCCAGGGCGGGCTTAAGCACAGAAGTGAATGTTAATCTTACATTTATAAAAGGCCGGATTGAACTGTACATTTTCGGACGGAACGGACGCACAATGTTTTCGGGAACAGGCAATGTCGGTCTTTCTCTTGAAAAGGGCAGCCTCTATCATACTTCTTTCAAGATATTTTGGAAAAGAATAACTATAGATATTCCGCCATGTAAAATAAATCTTGGGAATACAGGAGTTGAATTCGGGGATTTCAGTAACGGAAAACGCGGGTTTAAGGCATCTGCATATTTTGACGGTTTCGGAACCTTCGGTGTTTTTGTATCTGACAGTGGAATGAAAATCGGAGATGTATCTACCTATAAAATTGTAAGACCTGCAAATTCATTTTCAAATAGATCCGGAAATTATTCTTTGAATTATGAAAAACAGAATTATAATATGCCTCTTGCACAATTCAATTTGAATGTAAATGAAACTGTTGAATCAGGAATCAACAACCATCCGTTTAAGGTTTCTGAAAATCTTCATTCAAGGATTATTTCAGAAGAAGAGAGCGGGCAGGGCTTGTATTTTGAGCGCAATATAATTCAGAAAAATGAAAAGGCAAAAGCAAGACTCGACAGAATAGTTTTTGTATGTGCTTATGCCGAAGGAAATCCGACTTTCAAGGCTGTGTCCCCTTCAGGACAGATTTATATTGCCGGGGATGAAAATGTCGAAACGTATTATTACGAAGACTGCGTGATGTTTACGGTTCTTTCGCCCGAAAACGGTGACTGGAATTTTATAGTCGAAGGAATAGAAAAGGGAATGTATTCTGTTGATGCACTTACTGTTGAAAAGAAAGCAGAAATTGTTCTGGACAGCCCTTCCGGGGAAATAAATACAGACGGAGCAGTTTTGGTTTCAGGAAGAATTGTATCGGGTTATACCGAAAAAGTACGTTTAAACGCTTATTCTGAGGAAACTGGCACTTATGTTAATTTGGCTGAAGTTGATGTAAATGAAGACGGAAGTTTTGTAGAAAATATTTCCATTGAACAACTGGCCGATGCAAATTACACGCTTGGAGTTTCAGCTTTTGATTCATCTGGAATTCCGGAACAGGTTTCCTGTTTTTCACCTTTGATTCATTTAAACAGAGAGAATGCTGTTCTGAATCCTCCTTCAGAATTCCGAGTCTGGAAAAACTCTGATGGTGAATGTATTTTTGAATGGGACGAAAATATTTTGGGGAATATTCGTGGATACGTTCTTGAAATATCTGATGAAGAAACCACTTTGATTGATGCGGGAAAAGTGTCTGCATATACTACATCAATTCCGAAGGGCAATTTTTCGGCACGGATTAAAACTGTTGATGTTTACGGCAGGGAAAGTAATTTTTCAAAAGAAATATCATTTGACAGTGAAAGCGTATCAAAAAAAATCAATCTGCCTGTTATAGAAAAAAATCCAGATGCAATTATACTCCGTTCAGGTGAAACAGATTCTTTCGGAATAAAAGCTTCTGTAAACAATTTTGAAGAAACAGATGATGCATATTCGTACTTTTACGGAACTGTTGACAAAATCAATATGGATGGAACCGCTTATGACGCTTCTGAATTTATAAAAGCAAATTTTGATTCTTCCGTAAAAATTGAACGGGACACTGCAAGACTTGTTTGTTATGTTTCTGTATCAGAACGATGTACACCGGGAAAATATATCCTTCAGGGAAAAATTTTTAACCGTGGAAACCCGACGCTCGAAGATGATTACTCAATTGAAATCAACGTTGAATACCCGAAGCTTGCAATTTACAGAACTGAACCTTCTGTAATAACAGAAGAATGCGGTCCGGATTTATACGTGTACGGAGAGGGCTTCGTCAACGGAAGTAGATATTATCTTGATGGCAGTGAATTGTTTGCAGAAGAAAGTGAAGTTGCTTATGTTAAGTCAAAGCATCTTGTGTACAGCGGAGATCTTATGTCAAATAAATCAAGAATACTCAGAATAGAAAATCCTTCAGGGGATTGTGCCGAATACTGTATTCCTGTGTCTAAAGACATCTGGACTTTTGAGCCGTGTCAGGAAAAGCTGGTTCTTGCCCCTGGTCAAAGCGGAATACTGCCTGTTGATTTTACCGGTAATGCAAACTCTGCTGATGCACCTGTGTTCAGAATAGAAGGTCTCTGTGACGGGCTTGAGGTAAGATTACCTGACGTTATTTCTTCAGGTGTTGAGGAATTTGTTTTTACGGCAGCAGATACTACTGTGCCGGGAACGTATGATGTAAAATTTACAGATGAGTCCGGTGAAATTATGTATGTAACCGTACAGATTGTATCAGAAATAAACGAAGTAAATCCCTGTATTGCCTCGGTTGTTCCGTTCTCTGCTTATGCCGGGGATGAAGTTTGTGTTTATGGAAGTAACTTTAATCAGGAATCAGTCTTGCTGCTGGATGGAAGGAATATTGCTGTTTCTGAAATAAATTCTTCATGTATAAAGTTCAAAGTGCCTGATGAAATGAGCAGTGGAAAACTTCGTGTTAAAAACGGTGAATATTATTCTGATGAATATTTGTTCTATGTTCTTGAAAGAGGTTTTTCAATTCAGTGTAAGCCGTCTGTTTCCCTTGCAGATGGAATTGTGTCCGACGTGCGTCTGTTTGTTGCAGGAAGCAGACAGAGTGTTGAACTGTCAGTTTGTGTTCCCGATTATGCTCCGTTTACCGCGGAACTTCAGAAAAAAACTGTTGTGCCTGACTGCGAAAATTCACTCAAACTGATTCCAAAGAAGGAATTCAAAAGCGGGGAGTGGCAGATTGTTGTTTCGGGAAAAAGTGATAATTTTAATTCCTATGCTTCTGTTATTGTAAAAACCTGCGGCCTGCCGAAAATAGACGACTCTGCAGTTTATGATGCAACGGTTAATATTCCGTACAGAGCTGCCCTGTATTGTGATTCAGAATATCCTGCAGATTCATTCTTCGTCGAAAGCGGAAATCTTCCTTCGGGACTTTCGCTTGATGAAAACGGAATTGTTTACGGTGTACCCGAAAGAATTGAAAATACCTGTGCGACAATTGGTGTTCTGTATAACGGGGGATATTCTGTTACAAAGGAAGTAAATTTTGTTGTAAAGGACAATTCATGGACTTGCTCTTCAGTACGTTCTGATAAAAATCAGACTGTGGGGTTTGATATACCTTCCGAGTTTGTCAGAAAATGGAGTTTGAATTTAAATACTCAAATCAATCAGATTCTGGCCTGTGATTCAACTTTGATTTTTGTCGGGGAAAAATCTGTCAGCTCTTATACACTTTCTGCAAATTTGAGATGGAAACGAGAATTTGAGTCTTCAGTTTCTGATGCTCAAATCAGCGGAAATTACCTGTTCGTTTTGTTCAGCGACAACTCCGTATGCTGGTTTGACTACAGAATGCCGGCTGTTGATTTTAGAAGTGAGAATGTTTTGCATTTTGTATCAGGTGACAATTCTGTCCTGTTTATTGAAAAGAATAAGATTACCGAATTAAACTCAAATACCGGGGAGAAACTTGCTGAAAAAAATATCTGTCTTGAAGATGCATTTTATTCAAACGGACAGTTTTACGGTATTTTGCCCGCGGGAAAAGAAGTTGTTTCACTTGAAGATACTGGAAAACATATTTTTCTTGATTCAAGCATAACAGGAACAGCGGGCGGTTATGGAAAAACTGTTTTGGTAACTGAATCAGCGGTTTATACAGTTGATCAGAATCTTAAAATACAAAAACAGTCTTCATGTATGCAGAATTCAAAGTCATTTGTTTCGGTAACTGATGATTCAGTTTATGTTCTGGCCGATGACAGCCTGTATGATTTTGATTCGGAAACACTGGAACTCAACAGAAAAATTTGTGAAGGAGTACGTGCGTTTGCAACCGCAGAAAATAAAATTGTTGTTCTGCTGGACTCTGGAATAGCGGCCCTTAATAAATATGATGGAAATGTAATATGGAAAGACAAAGCATCGGCTTCGGATTTTATTCTGTACAATAAACAAATCTTTGTTTCCTGCACAAACGGTGAAATTGTGTGTGCAGGCGGCGAACTGAATAAATTTCTTCCCCAAACCGAAATTGAATTTATTCCAAGGAGTCCTGACGGCGTTAACGGTTGGTACAAAAACATTCCTTCCGTAAAAATTAATTGCACTGACAAAGACGGATATGTTGCAGAAACAAAAGTGAATGTGTCAGGATTATGGGAATCTTATGAAAATACGATTACTCCTGACAGAACTGAAGCCAGAATCGGCGCCTATGGTATTGATAATTCTGGTCAGACTGGACCTGCCGTTTATTCTGAATATAAATCAGACAATGTTCCGCCTGAAGTTTCTGTTTCTTTGGAAGGAGAAAAAACGGACAGCGGATGGTATGACGGTTCTGTTTATGTAAGTCTAAGCGGTTCTGACAATCTTTCAGGAATAGATTTTATGGAACTCAACGGGGAGGTGTATTCTTCACCGGTTCTTATATCAGAAGAGGGAATCGCTGAGTTTGAATATTATGCCCTTGATATTGCAGGTAATGAAAGCGAACGCAAAAGTATTTTTATAAATATTGATATTGATGTACCTTCAATAGATCTTGAAGTCAGAAACTCAGTGTCTTCTGCGGTAGTCAGTGCAAAGGGATATGACAAAGCATCAGGTATAAAACGAATCGAATATAAAGAAAAAGACGGTGTGATAAAAGAATACAAATCTTCGCTTCTGATTATGGACGGAGGACAACATGATTTTGAATTCCGTTCTGTTGACAATACCGGTAAGACGAGCGAATGGAAAAAGGTATCTGTTTTTGTCTGGGAATCCCTGAGAAAAAAAGATGATCTTATTCTTTTCCCGAAAATAAACGGAGTAAAAAGAAGTGTGGAGCGTTCAATGAAAAAGGCTTCCTTTATGAAGTACCTGTCAGAAACAGGAATATCTTCTTCTGATATTCCTGGGTACATTCTTGAATCAGAAACTATCAGCTGGTCAAAAAATGATCTGTGCATGAAAGAAAGAAAATCCATTGATTTTTATATATCACGGGATTCTTTTGTTTATCTGATATGTGACAGGGATTTTTTGCCGGGAAAAGACTTTGTTTTCCAAAAAAATATTGGAATGAAATCTGCATTGTTTACAGCGAAGATTCTTTCAGGAACTTTTGTTTCTTTTGATGTTGGTGAAAACAAACATATACCGGTTGTAGGCGCAGTCGATGTTCCTGAATTAAGTGTTGCTTTGTTTAATGGAAAAGTCGCCGACTTGAATTATTTAAAAAAAGGATATTTTACAACCTACAATGCCGGTGAATCAATTCTGCTTTCTGCAAAGATTTTTGGAGAAGGGGTTTCAACTGTTCCAATGACGGGAACATGGTTTGTAATATCCGGTAATTCAAAGATTCCGCTTGGCGGAAATATATATAGAATTCCTTTGGTAAGGGAAGATAAGAAGGTTAAGTTTGTGTATGAACTCCGCTCACCTGCAGGAACCCTGGAGAATTATTCTGTAATGCAGGTTGATGTAAAAGGAATGAATCATATTACAGATGCATGGGATTTATCGCTAACTGAAAATTTTATCTGGAGGTAACATGAAATTCAAAAAAAATAAGGCAAATGAAGGCTGGACCTTTATGGAAACTCTTGTCGTTATGGCAATTGTTCTTGTTCTAACAGCATCTGTAGGATTCAGTTCCATTAAGCAGATAGACAAAGCACGTGTCGTAACAGCCAGAACGCAGATAGAAAGCTTCTGCGTTGCCCTCGATTCGTTTTATATGGATACAGGAAGATATCCTACTGAAAATGAAGGGCTGGATGCATTGTGGATAAAACCGTTCGGTCTGGAAAGCGGTGTGTTTTGGAATGGGCCGTATGTTTCAAAGGCAATTCCACAGGATCCGTGGGGAAACAGCTATGTTTATGAAATTCCTGGGAACAACGGACTTGCGTATTCTGTATTGTCTTACGGAAAAGACGGGTATAAGGGAGGAGATGATGATTCTAAAGACATTACTTCATGGCAATAAAGGATTCGGACTTCTGGAAAGTATGGTGGTTTTATTTATTACAGGTACCGTTGTTTCGGGAACAATTCTTCTTGCTGCAGTTGCTGTAAAATCATCATCATCACTTTCTGATCGTACACATTCTTATATAGAAAGAGAGAATAATGAAAATGAAAATAAAATTACATACGGCCTCAAAGTTGAATGAACTTATTGTACAGATATGTAAAATGATGCATTTACTCTTATGGAAAGCCTTGTTTCCATTGCTGTTATGAGTTCAGCTATTCCTGCTATAGTTTTTGCATATTCGTCATGTATGCATTCTGTTGTTTTTGCAAAACAAAATGTCCGCAGTAATCTGGAGTTAATTAATTCTGACAGAATTTTGAGGGAATTTATTCAGCAAATAAAAATACCTCCCTGGGTTAATGAAAAAAATATAAATTTAACATGGAGCAATCACTCAATTGTAATTTACACAGAACAGGATGATTTTTGCGAGTACAAACTGGACCTTCCTGAAAAAATACGCATTTTATCATGTAGTTTGATATGCAAACAGAATGAATCAGTCGGACTTTTGTGTGAATATGAACTGAGGAATAAGAGAAATAAATTGATCCAGATATTTGCTTCGGGATATGGAGATACAGATGAATTTTAATATTAAAAGCAATTCAAATGGGTTCGGAACTTTGTCTGCAATAATTCTCTTTCTGTTAATTGAATCTGTATGTGTCGGGATTGTGGCTTCTGTTTTGTATGCCAATAAAAGCCTTGCCAAATCAAAACTGGAAAGTGAGGAAAAACTGAAAATGGAAAAAATGATTTACACTATTTCAAAGGAACTTTCGCTTGATGGTTCTCCTGAAAGCCAGTCCCCGTTTGACAGTATCTGGAATTATCACGGAAAAACATCAGATGGAATTAATATAAGTCTTGAAGATTTATCAGGAAAATTAAACATAAATTTTGTTTCTGACCGTATGCTTCAAAAAGTTCTGTCCTGCATGAATGGATTATCAGATGGCGATATTTCTATGATAATTAACAGCCGAAAATCCCAGAACAGACTTGTATATTCTGATGAAGGGCTTCTTGAGCTTTTGGGTACAAATAATGTTTCCTACTTTACTTATTTTGGAACTGCCAATTTGAATACAGTTGAAGAAGAACCGTTTAAACTTATTGTTTCATCATTATGTTCAGGAGTGACTGCAGATTCTTTATGGAATAAAACATTAACTCTTAGAAAAAACGATCAGCAGATTATGACTGAAACTGAATTTAAATTGTTACTTGGAGTTTATTATTCCGATCTTAAAAATATTCTTACAATAAATGCTCCCATTAATGTAAATTTTGCAGATGAAAAGATTCTTAAATCGATTTTGACTACAGGGCAGACAGAAAATCTAATCCGGCTTAGAAGTCAAAAAGAAATTACTGCAGAAGATTTAACAAATATCTGCAGGGGATATAACTCTGATTTGTCTAAATCTGAACTCGGAACAAGAACCTGGTTTTGGAAAATTAATCTTTGCGGAATATATGTACGTTGCAGCGCGATTGTATACCAAAATAAAAAGAGTCAAACTTCTATTGAAGAAATTAATTGGGAGTATTTATAAAAATGAATACAATAAAATTTGAAATCAGTTCTCCAGAAAATATATCATATTTTGTTTTTGACTGTCCCGTAATAAAAAACTCAGATATTAAAAATGCTGTTCCTTTGCTTCTTAGAAAATATTACCCGTTTACAGATCAAAAAATTGTGTCTGATTTTATTGTCGTGAAAAAGAAACTCATTGTATTTGTGGCTCCGTCAGATTATATAAATAAATTCCATGCTGACAATATTATGCTGATTTCTCTGCCTGCCTTTGTAATCAGAAACTATAAAATGAATGAGTTTATGATTATTACAAAAGGTTCCGTCTTATATTTTAATGCAGAAAAGAATATTATAGAAAGTTCTGTTTATTCAGATAAATCCAAATTAATCGAATTTCTTGACAAATGGAATTTGAATTCCTTTTCTGATAGGGTAAAGTTTTTCATAACAGATGACGTCCCGTCTGATATAATTTCTTTTATTGAGTCCAGATTTAAATATTTTATTAAACTTGAAATTGCCTCTGGTTCAAAAAAGATATTCTGTATGAAAAACTGCATATTTTCACACAAAAAAAAGACGTCAAACAATGTGTGCGGATTCTTTTTGCTGTTTATGTTGTTGATGTTGTGTATTTTTGCAATTTGTTTTATGTCTTTATCATACAAATTAAAAGAAAGAAAAAGAATTCTTTCCTTGATAAATAATCAATTATCAGTCAAAAAAGAGCAGCGTACTGACTCGAAGTTACCGGTTGTTTTTGAAAATAGGGAACCTGTTCTTTCCCTGCTGGATGAATTAGTTTCTGCAGATAATCAACTTTATATTTCCAAGTTTTCTGTAGAAGGAGGTAATTTTTATATTACTGCAGAAACAAAAGATGCTGTTGGTTTTATAAACAGGCTGGAGTTTTCTGAAAGAATCCATAACATTAAATATGAAAAAATAATTTCAAAAGGCAATTCTCTTGAAGAAATTTCCCTGAAAGGAAGTGTCAATGAATAATAAAATTTTCTTTTTAATATCTGTACTGTTTTTTTTATTCTTCTTTTGTATTGCACTAAAGCAAATAAATGTCATACGGGCAAAAATCACTGAATTTGACAAACAGATTTCATCTGTAAAAAAACAACTTCATGAACCTGAACCAAAAGACTCTTGTATTCCACGCGTAACAGAAACAGACCGGAATAAATTTCTGGCAGAGTCTGTTGCAAAGATCAGAAGAATGAATGTAGAAATTATATCCTATTGTACAAAAACTCTGTCCGGTGATTCTGGTTTTTGTGCCGAAGTTATTCTTCGTGTTCCCGAAAGCGAAGTTTCATCAATTATCAAGCTTTTAGAGTCGGAATCTGATTTATCTTCTTGTTTTTTAATAAATTATATTTCATTAAAAAGTTCTCGTGATTTTCTTGATATTGTGTTGAGACTTGTTCCTTCTGAAAATATCAGAGTTCGAAATTCAGATTGTATAAAAAACCCAACGAAAGGTTTTGTAAATCTTTTTAAAAAAGAACAGAATATTCCTGCAGCAGTTGTTTCTTCTGAGGAAAAACTTCCTGTAAAGAAAATTGAAAGAGAAGTAAAAAATGAATCCTATTCTGAAAACTATAAGTTAATAAGTATTCTTTCAGGAATGGAGGGTAATGTATGTGTTTATATAAAAAATCAGCAGGGGAATATTCTGAAAATTTCCCCGCAGAATGTTCTGAATGTTTCAAAAGACAAAATAGTTCTTCTCATGAATGAACAAAAAATAACTGTTCCAAATTTTAATTGATGTCATTGTTTACAAATTCAAGGTAGGTATTTTATGAAAAAAAATCTTTCGGCTATATTTTTTAGTCTTGTTTTGTGCAGCTGTGCAACCATGAAGACAGAGAAAGTTTCTCTCAACGGAATGGTCTATGATTTTTATAATGAGCCTGTTCAGGGGGCCTCTGTCTTTGTTGACGGAAAGGAGTATTGCAGAACTGATGTTTACGGCCACTTTACAATCGAAAACAAAAAATCAGGTTTCTGCGTGAATCTTGTTGTCAAAAAGCAAGGATATGAAACTGTTTCATTTACGGCCGGCGTATCCGGTGCCGGTAATCTTGCTTATATAAAAATGTATTCACAAGAACAGCTTTTGTATAAGGCTGAAAGTCTCTTTTCTGATGGAGCTGTACAGGATGCACTTTCTGTTCTTGAACATGCGTCTGAAGCAGGAGCCGATACTCTGTCGGTTTTTTTTCAGGAAGCATTGATTTTGTGTTCGTTAAAAGAATATAAAACTGCAGAAGAAAAACTTTTGTCACTTCTGGAATTAGGTTTCGATAATCCTTACATATATCTTCTTCTTGCCGATATTTATCAGTACGGGTATGTCAGTATGGTTCCTGCCAAAAATTATCTTAAGGAGTTTTTATCCAAAATCAGTGATTCTTCAGTTCAGTTACGGTATGATTCATTATGAATAATCTGATTTTTTATTCCGTATTTTTTTTCTTTTCATTCTGTCTGGCATTATCTGATATAAAATACATGCATATTCCCCTGCGTGTAAATTATACTGGAATAATTGTTTTTGTACTGTGTGTTCTGCTGACTGAACCGCATTCAATTGTCCAAATATCCACCGGTGCATTTGTTTTATTGTTCATATTTTGTATTGTCAGAATGGTCGTAAAGGGGAAACTGGGAATGGGTGATTTACACTACAGCATTTTCTGCGGCTTGTTTTGCGGGCCCGTAGTATGCTTTTTTGCCATTTTTTTATCTTCTGTTTTAAGCATGTGTTTTATACTGTTTATTCTGTTGCTTAAAAGACAAAAATCCGACGGGGTAAATATAAAGATACCTTTTGTTCCGTTTATGTTCGCAGGATCGTTTATTGCAAAATCAATTTCACTGATACCGGCTGCTGAACATTTGTTAATTTCTTTTACAGAAGGTTTCCGTACATATTGAATACAGGCAGAATTACTGTAACAACAACAGCAAGAATTATGGAACCAAGAAGCAAAATTACAGCCGGTTCAACAAGGGATGAAAACCTTTGGGTGAGTGAGTTTATTTTGTTCTGAAAATGTTTGCGTATCTGTGAGAATACCTGTTCAGTATTTGCTGACTTTTCTCCTACTTCTATCCATTTTTGCATATAGCCGGGAAAATATTTCTGGCAGCTGAATGACTGTGCCATTGACTGACCTTTTTTTATTTTTTCGTTTGCTTTTTTTAATTCTCCTGAATAGGCTGAATTTTTTATTACTTTCATGGATTGTTCAATTGCATGCTCAATAGAAATATTTGCCGAAGTCAAAGTTTCCATTGCAAACGAAAAGTTTAGCGATTCAAAATCAGTAATTATCTTTCCGATAACCGGCAGTGAAATTTTTGCTCTATCTATAAATTCTTTTACTTTGGGTTCATATTTGGCAATAAACGAAAGACTTTTACAAATAAGTATTCCGACTGTGATAACGACCAGTACAAAGATGATGCCGGCTTTGATTTTAAAAAGGCCGCGTTCAATGCTTTCTGATCCTTCACCAAGTTCGTGAAACATAAGTGTTAATTTTGGAAGTACAAATATTCCAAGTCCTGCAATTCCAAAGGATGCTGCAGTCAGAATGAACGCAGGGTAGAGAAGTGCACCTGTAATTTTTTCCTGCATTTTTCTTGATTCAGAAAGATACAACATAAGCCGGGGGAATATTTTTTCTACAGAACCTATTTTGTCACCAATCAAAATGAACCCGCGGTAGAACTCAGGAAAGATGTATGTAAGTTCGTTGACTGAGTCTGAAAATGTTTTGCCACTGTTAATCATTGATAATAGTTTTTGTGCGATTTTTATTTCGGTTTTATCCGTGTTTTCTATTTCTGCCGTTACTTCCAGTGCATCCCTTATTGATAATCCAGATTCTATCAACTGGTTCATAATTTCGGTGAACTCAAGAAGCCGTTTTGTTCCAATTTGTTTTTTCTTGTAAACCCAACGTTCGGTAAAAGTGCATATTTTCAGCGGAAACATTCCCTGTGAAAAAATAAAATTTTCTACTTCATTTTTCGACTCTGCATTTCTATATATTGTAAGGATTTTTCCTGAAATATCACTTACAGTGCATTTGTAGTTGCTGATAATTGCCTCCCCGGACAGAGTTGTGTTCGTCCGTAAACTAAAAAATAATTTCCCTTTCAGCTTCGGCCCGTGTCGTAAGACCTAGTGAAATTTTTTTGAGGGCATCATCTTTCAAAAAACACATTCCTGTTTCTGCAAGATAATCCCTGATTGCTTTTTCCCTGCAGTCTGTTGAAATTATTTCTGAAAGTTTATCATCTGTTCTGAATGTTTCCGATATGATTATGCGGCCTTCAAACTTTTCTTTTTCTGCCGAATATTTTCTTACAAGACGCTGGGCAATTGTTCCCTTAAGAACTGATGCAATAAGAAAAGGTTCTATTCCCATATCTCTGAGTCGTGTTATGGAACCGGCTGCATCATTTGTATGAATCGTCGAAAGAACAAGATGTCCTGTAAGGGCGGCACGTACCGAAAGTTCTGCTGTAGCCCTGTCGCGAATTTCTCCGACCATAATTACATTCGGATCCTGTCTGAGTACCCTCCGTAAAATCGAGTCAAAACCAAGACCAATCTGTTCGTTAATCTGAATCTGGTTTACACCGTCTACAACAAATTCAACCGGATCTTCGATGGAAACTATCTTGATTTTTTCATCAGACATTTCTCTCATCATTGCATTAAGGGTTGTGGTTTTTCCGCTTCCTGTAGGTCCTGTTACAAGAATAAGACCGTGCGGAATTTTCATCATCGAATAAATGTCGCAAAGCTGTTCTTTTGAAAATCCAAGATCATTCAGTTTCAGAAGTGACGATGATTTTCCCAAAATACGCAGAACAATTGATTCTCCGCAGGAAACAGGAATTATTGAAACCCTTAGGTCTGCTTTTTCATTGCCGAGTGCTACGGTAATGCGTCCATCCTGGGGCTGTCTTTTTTCAAGTATATTAAGGTTCGCCATAATTTTTATTCTGGAACTTATACTTTCAAAACGCCCGCTTTCTATTTCCGCAACTGTTTTCAAAACACCGTCTATCCTGTAACGAACCCTCGCGTATTCTATTCCCGATTCTATGTGAATGTCAGAGGCCCCACCGCGTATTCCGTCCATGCATACAGCATTTACAAAGTTTACTGCCGGTGCATCGTTTGCCACTTTGTCTATAAGAGTTGCATTTTTTCCGCTTTCCTTCAACAAAGGTTTGTCTCTTTCCTTGCCCAGTTCACGTGCCAGCCATGAAGAAATTTCTTCTGACTGTACAAAGACAAAATATGTTTTTCCCCGGTGGAATAAAAGCAGTGTATTTCTGATTTTTTCCGTTGTTTTTTCAGAAACAGCTATTCGTGTATATTTATCTTTTTTTTCAAGCAGAAGTACACCGTTTTCTTCTATAAATTCCGGCGAGTACTGTTCGCTTCCAGACGGAATATTTGTGTATTTTTCAAGCATGGATTTTTTCCGCCGCATTTTTGTAGTAACGCTTTATCCTTTCTTCAACACAAGTGTCTTTGTAATCGTGTATAAGATGCGGAACAATGTAGATTACAATTTCGGTTTTTTCCCTGGATTCTGCCTTTTGCGTAAACAGTTTTCCCAAAAGCGGAACAGCCGAAAGCAGGGAAGTTTTGTTTTCTGTTTTTACCGTATCGTCTTTTATCAGGCCGCTTATTATGACCGGCTCCCCGGAAGGCGTGCGCACCTGTGTGTTTACAACCCGTTCAGAAGTCGAAGGAAGGGCTGTGAGCGAAGAACTTCCTGAAGACGAGTCAGTATTCTGCTTTGAAACAGTTGCATTTACATTTATGGTAATCATGTTGTCGCCCGAAACCCAGCCGTTAAGCCCTACTATCAGTCCCGAAGTAATATGCTGCGTTGTTCCGGCCGTTGCAGTTTCAGTAGATTTGTCGTATTCGTATTCCATGTAGCGGTAAGTGTCGGTATTCTGAAACCTTACTTCCTGTCCCGAAATGCCCGTGAGTGTCGTGTCTGTAAAAATATTTGCAGTGCTGTTGCCAATCTGTGCATTCAGTGAAGCCGCAAACTGGTAGCCGAACTTTGAAATTACATCAAAACTCAGCGCCATGATATTTGATAAATCGCCCGCAAAGATAAAGCTTTCTGCTGTACTTTGGACAGAATTCTGTTGAGGCTTTTCGTATGAAACCGACATATCAGGTCTGTAAGAGCCCGACTTGTTTTTACTGTACTGAACAACAAGAATCTGGTAGCGAATCTGCGGTTTGGGGCGGTCAATGTGTTCCAGTTCCTTCAGAAAAATCTCACGGCTTTCCAGGCTTCCTGTAAAAAATACCGTGTTCGGAAAACCTGAATCCCTTATATCCTCTTTTTGCACAGAAGGCGGCAGGTTTTCCAAAAGTTCCGCAGACTGAATGTACTTGAGCGTGACTGCTTCACTTGTGAGTGCAACATCCGCTGTCTTTAAAAAATCGGCAGTTCTTTTTATGCTTTCGCGGCTACCCGAAAGAAGAAGTGCATTTGTTCCGGGAATATTCACAGGTTGTGTTACAAGGAATTTCTGCGGAATAAGCGCAACCGCGTCCCTTGCCTTAAGGTGCTTTAGTTCAAGTCGCTCAAAATACATGTTTTCAGACGGTTTGTCCACGCTTTCTATAAACCGTTTTGTACATTCAATTTCGCTCTTCGTTCCCGTAAGCAGAACAGAATTCCCCGTCTTCGAGACAATGATTCCGGCCCCGTCAGAATCAGATCTGATAAAGGACGGAATATCCTGCGCAGAAATCCACACCGGCGTAAATATCTGTGCTGACTGAACCCTGGTTCTTATTCCTTTTCGCGAAGAATCAATTATATAGTAAATTCCGTCAGAAACAGCAAAGTCTGCTTTTGCGCGTTCCAGAATAAGTGAAAGCATTGTTTCAAAATCTTTGTCTGCAAAGTGCAGGTTTGTAATCTGCGCATCTTCCGAAAAAAAACACGAATATTCTTTCTGTGCACAGTCCATCAGTTCCTTAAGAATTTCCGAAAGAAGGGCATATTCCGTATCTGCGCAGTAAAGTTCACCGTCGCGTTTTATGCAGGGCTGCTTTTTCTTTTCCAAAACCGCAGTCTTTTTGTCGGCTGTCGTAATTTTTTTTACATAATGACAGTTTTCTTCATTAACTGCGGTGTAATCATCAAATTTTTTTATGCAAACATCAATCAGTTGTTCAACACTCATGTTTTTTGCATCAATAGAAATTTTTGTTCCAGGAAGTGTATCTGTCAGTATCGTAACCTTAGCCTTTTTTGCAAGCGCTTTAAGAATTTTTTCAGGCGGAACATCATCAGCGCTGAGTGAAAAAGTGCCACTTATGGTGCCTGCCTCGCACTTTATACGCGAAATCTTCAGAACACCGCCGCTTTCTGTAGAATAAAGCCCGTTTGCACCAAGAAAATTCTGCAAAGCATCAGCCGCACTTGTTTTTGAAAAGAAAAATGAGGCTGTTCCGTCTACAGTGTCGTCCGTGATTACAGAAATTCCTGTTTCTTCGGCAAGAACTGTCAGAATGTCAGTAATTTTCTGCTCGCGGAATTCAATTCCTTTGAGATTCTGCGCAAAAACACTCTGAATCCAAAGAAAGGGTATTGCTAAAAGTATCAAAATATGTTTCATTATAATTAATATAATAAAATGTTTTATAAATAGCAAATATTTTATTATAAAAATTCAAAAAACATCTTCTATAGATTATTTTATTTAGTTGTGCTATAATTTTGCGATTAATCACTGTAATAAGGAATAATTTTATGTATAAGAGCGTAGATCCAAAGGCAGATTTTCCCCGTCAGGAAGAGGAAGTTTTAAAGTTTTGGGAAAAAAATGATGTTTTCAAAAAGTCACTTTCCCAGCGTGAAGGAGCTGACGAATTCGTATTTTATGATGGTCCTCCTTTTGCTACAGGCCTCCCGCACTTCGGACATTTTATTCCGTCTACAATTAAAGACATAATTCCGCGCTACCAGACAATGAAGGGTAAGTACGTTTCTCGCCGTTTCGGCTGGGACTGCCACGGTCTTCCGGTAGAAAACCTTATAGAAAAGGAACTGGGCATTAACTCCAAGCACGAAATTGAAGCTTATGGAGTTGCAAATTTCAACGACAAATGCCGCGCTTCAGTTTTGAAATACACTTCGGAATGGCGCAAGACAATAACACGCATGGGCCGCTGGGTAGACTTTGACAATGACTACAAGACAATGAACCCCGACTTTATGGAATCAATCTGGTGGGTAGCCAAATCTTTGTGGGACAAGGGAATGATTTACGAAGGAAAGTATATTCTTCCGTACTGCCCCAGATGTGCCACTGTTCTTTCCACTCACGAACTTGCACAGGGATACAAAGAAAAGCAGGATCCGGCCATTACAATAAGATTTAAAATCACTTCGGTTCCTGACACTTTTGAAGACAAATCGCTTGCCGCAGGTAACTGTTACTTCTTGGCATGGACTACAACACCGTGGACTCTTCCGTCAAACCTTGGTCTTTGTATGGGTCCTGATATCGATTATGTAAAAATCCAGGACAAAGACAGCGGTGATTTCTATATTCTCGCGGAATCAAGACTTTCTTCCTATTATAAGAGCGAAGATTCCTATACAGTTATCTACCGCCGCAAGGGATGTGACTTTGTGGGAATCTGCTACGAGCCGCTTTTCCCTTACTTTGCAAATCTTTCAGACCCTGCAGAATGTACAAAAATTTCAGGACAGAAGTGCGAAAAGGGTGCATTCAGAATGTTCAATGCCGCTTATGTTTCTACAGAAGACGGAACCGGTATTGTTCACATAGCACCGGCCTTTGGTGAAGATGACAGCAAGGTATTCAAAGGAAGCGGTGTTCCTGCAGTTGAACCCATGGACGCAGAATGCAAGTTTACAAAAGAAGTGTCTGACTATGTCGGCCGTTTTGTAAAGGACTGCGATAAAGAAATAATGGACCGCCTCAAGAAAGAGGGCAAACTCGTAAAGCGTGACACTGTACTTCACCAGTACCCGCACTGCTGGAGATGCGGTTCCCCTCTTATCTACCGCGGAATCGGATCCTGGTTCGTTAAGGTTGCAGATGAGCACGAGCGTCTTCTGCGCGCCAATTCACAGATCAAGTGGCAGCCGGCCCATATAAAGGAAGGTCGTTTTGGTAAATGGCTTGCCGGCGCACGTGACTGGGCAATAAGCCGCAACCGCTACTGGGGAAACCCTATTCCAATTTGGAAGTGTTCTGACTGCGGTGACACTTTGTGTGTAGGTTCAAGACAGGAACTCAAGGATTTGAGCGGTGTCTATCTGGACGACCTTCACAAGCAGTTTGCAGACAAAGTAACTATTCCCTGCAAAAAGTGCGGCGGAACAATGCACCGTATTCCAGAAGTTTTTGACTGCTGGTTTGAGTCAGGCTCTATGCCTTATGCACAGCAGCATTATCCTTTCGAAAACAAAGAATATTTCGAAAAGCACTTCCCGGCAGACTTTATAAGCGAAGGACTTGACCAGACACGCGGCTGGTTCTATACACTCACGGTTCTTGCATCAAATCTTTTTGATAAGCCCGCCTTTAAGAACTGTATCGTTAACGGTATTGTTCTTGCCAGTGACGGCCGCAAGATGTCAAAGAGCCTGCGCAACTTTACCGATCCCAACGAAGCAATCGGCAAGTTCGGTGCAGATGCTATCCGTCTTTTCCTCATGCATTCAGCAGTTGTAAAGGCAGATGAAATCCGCTATTCAGACGAAGGTGTACGCGATGTTATAAAAAGCATAATTCTTCCTCTCTGGAACAGCTACAGCTTCTTTGTGCAGTATGCCAACATTGACGGCGTTGAATGCACAGGCCATGAATTTGACGAGAAACTTCCTGTAAATCCGCTTGACCGCTGGCTGCTTTCTGTTGCCCAGAAGATGGTTTCTGACGTTACAGCGGCTCTCGATGACTACGACCTCAGTTCTGCAATTGACCCGATGCTTTCGTTTATTGACCAGATCAACAACTGGTACATCAGGCGCAACCGCCGCCGTTTCTGGAAGTCAGGCAATGACAGTGACAAACTCGAAGCTTACGGAGCACTTTATTCTGCCCTCAAGACATTTACACTTGTTGCAGCTCCGTTTATTCCGTTCCTTTCAGAAGAAATGTGGCAGAATCTCAAAACTTCAGATGATAAAGAGTCCGTTCATCTCATGGATTATCCTGTTTACAACAGTCGCTTCCGTGACGAAACGCTTGAGTTCCAGATGGCGACAGTTCAGAAAGCCGTATCAATGGGACGCAGCCTGCGCAACCAGTTCAACATAAAGAACCGCCAGCCGCTTGCAAGTGTTGCCCTTGTTACAAGAAATGCCGACGAAAAGAAAGTGCTTTCCGACATGAAGGACACAATCGTCGAAGAACTTAACGTTAAGGAAGTTGTATTCCATGAGCGTGAAGACGAACTTGTTGAATACAAGGCAAAGGCAAACTTCCGCGTACTGGGAAAACAGCTCGGACCAAAGATGAAAGCCGCCGCTGCAGAGATTGTAAAGATTTCCACAGAAATGATTGAACAGATTCTTGACGGCAAGACTGTAACAATCAAAGTTGACGGTGAAGACGTTGTTCTTGATTCAGAAAATGTTCTTGTAGACAGAATAGAAAAAGAGGACCTCAAGATTGTCAACGACGGAACTCTTACTGTTGGTCTTGAAACAAAGATAACCGATGACCTCAAAAATGAAGGTTTTGCCCGTGACCTTGTCCGCGGTGTACAGAATCTCAGAAAGGAAAGCGGCTTCTCTGTAACAGACAGAATTATTCTTACTGTAGGCGGAGACGCTTCGCTTAAAAACGCCTTTGACATGTTCAAAGATTTTATTTCAGGCGAGACACTTGCGTCTTCAATTGAATGGAATTCAGACATTGCAGGCGGTACAGTCGTAGATGCAGATGAATCCAAGTGGATGGTTCTTGTAAAGAAGGCATAATGAGAAAAAGAAGCGCGCTTTTACTGGCTGCATTGGTATTTATCCTGGCCTCTTGTAAAACAACGTCTCCTGCAGTAGAAGAGCAGGTAAATGTACTTGCCCTTTTGGAACAGGACTCAAGTATATATGTACGCATTCCGGTTTCGTCACATGTGGACTTAACTTCCGCTGTTCTTTCTTCGGCTTTTGACGGCGTTTCAAAAAAAGATGCGCGCTCTTTTGCCCAAAGGGTCAGCGAACTTTACGCCGGAATCGGAACAGTAGAAGACCGCTCAAGAATACAGGTTGCTTCTTCTGCCTCAATTCCGCAGGTTGCCGTCGGAACTGTTTTTTCCAAAAAGCACGGCTGGAGAAAACGTACGTACAATGCAAAAACAACTGGCGCAGTAGAAAAAAACGGTTCATTTACTGTATATGATCCTTCTGCAGGCGAGTTGAGCGTTTCTTTTCCGTCTCCTTCTGTTTTTGTTTCTGCGGCAAAGGTTGAACCGCTTCTTAACCGGTATGCAGAATATTCAGATTATGCAGATCTTTCTGCTACAAGCTACAGTTCTTGGGTATCACAGCAGAGTTCAGATATTCTTTTCTATATAACACGTCCCGGTCAGTATCTTAGAAATCTTATAGGGCAGAGTGTTTCTATCGGAACAGATGCAATTTACGGAAGCCTTTCATATATTCCGTCAAAAAAGAATCCTGACTCTTATTCCGGACTATATTCCATGATGTTCAGAATTCATCTTCTGGACAAAAGGGCTGCATCGGCTTTCCGTTCTGTTCTTTCGCTTTCATTTGGAATGATGGGCGCAAAAATAACACAGATTGATGACTTTACAATAGAAATTTCTGATGTAGAGATAACCCAAAAGCAGATTGAAGATTTGTTTATGAGGGATCCCGTTACCGGAAAGCATTTTAAAGTTGTCGGCGACAAAATAATCAAAGAATGAGGTTAAATTATGAGTGATGAAAAAATAATCCTTAAGGCAGAAGATTTGGACGGTTATCTTACGGCCGATGACCAGAATGACTTGAAAAGTCTTGAACTTATGTACAAAGATACGCTTTCTCATTTTAATCCTGTAAACAAAGATGCAATTGTTTCCAGCTTTGACTCTATGGGACACAAAATGCAGGAAATATGCGCAAAGCATCCCAACATCAAGGTTTATTCTTTCGTAACAGAAGAGGGTGCCCATGCCGAAGCCAGCCGTGTTATTTCAAAGCTCCGTGATGTAAAGACTGAACATGAAGAGTTTCTTTACTACAGCCAGCGTGCATACGAAATGCTGTTCCGCCTCGCATATACAGACGAACATTATGACAAAAAAAATCATATCTTTGTAAAGACTCCTGTTTCCAGCCCTGTTCAGAATTATGCAGTCCATAAAATTCCGGACATTGACGACAAAATTGAAAACACAGTTATGTGCGTAATGCTCCGTGGTGCACTTCTTCCCAGCATGATTATGTCAAAAGAGATTCAGGAATATTCTTCTTCAGGATACGTTACACCGTTTGCTCTTTTTAAGATTAACCGCGATGACAGCCGCATGGAAAACAACATGCAGTATATCCTTAATCTTAAAAATTCTTTCTTTAACCTTGAAGATCTTGACGGAAAAGACCTTATTTTTGCCGATCCGATGAACGCAACCGGAGGCTCGCTTGTTACTGTTGTAAAATACCTTCAGTCCCAGGGAATCAAGCCAAAAAGCATCAAGTTCTTTAACGTAATTTCGGCTCTTAAGGGAAGTCTTCGTGTTACACGCGCTCTTGAAAACTGTACCTGCTATACACTCTGGATGGATCCTGTCCTTAACGAAAAAGCATACATTATGCCGGGACTCGGTGATGCTGGTGACAGACTGAACGGATGCGACAATCATGAAACTCCAAGAAATATTATCCAGCTTATTGCAGACTACGGTTCCGGAATTGCAGGCCTTTACCGTTCACAGCTACGCAAAATAGAGCAGACTGTTCTTGGATGAAAAAAAGCACTTTCTGTTATTTAAGTTTAGTTTTTCTCTTTTTCTCCTGTTCGGGTACGGCACATTTACCTGTTCCGGGGGAAAAGAATGCTGTCGAATCCAATATTTCTGTTGAATATTATTCGATTGCGTCTTCATACGAAGAACTTAAAAATTATAAAAAAGCAATAGACTACTACAATCTTGCAAAAAAAAATAAAAAAATGCGTGCTTCTTCTGAATACAAGATTGCACGCTGTTATGCACTTTTAAAAGACTGGGATAATGCACAGGCAGGATTTGAAAAAATTCTTAAAAAGGATCCTTCCAACACAAATATAAAAATTTCCCTTGCATATATAATGGCCATGCGCGGTGACTTGGAAGCATCTTCACAGCTTTATTCCACTCTGGTTTCAGAGAATTTAACCGATGTGTCTATACTTAAAAACTACATTTCTGTACTGTGCGCACGCGGTATGTTTGACGAAGCAAATGTGCAACTGGCCGTACTTAAAGAAAAGTTTCCCGATGATGCTGATATTTCCGGAATAGAAAAAAAACTTCAGGAACTGTCGGCCCCAAAATCTGAAGAAAAGACCGACGAAAATTCTCAGACCAGCGTTACTACAGATTCGTCTGAATCCTGAGTTCGTTCCTTAAGTTTTGAAGCTTCGCCTGCAAGGTAACTTCTGTATTTGTCGGGATTTACCCTGAATGCTACAATAGGAGAGTCCTTGTCTTCCATTGCATGGAACAGTGCCTGCTCTGATTCATTGAACAAACGTTTGCCCGATATGAGCCTTAATGAACGCGTAGAAATTCCTACAAAAGGTGTCTCTGCGCTGCTGTTTGCTCTTTTAAGGACAGAAACAATTTCTGTATGCGTTTTTTCTGCTTCTGCAAGTGCTGCATCTGTATTCTGGTTCTGGAAAATTGCAGTAAATCCGTCGCTTCCATAGTCAAATACCAAATCATTGAATTTAACCCAGTCTTTTATAATGGAAGCCGTTTCTTTTCCTTCAGGTGTTGTCCAGTCTATGCCGGGAATTCTAACTGTAAAAAGGGCCAGATCCTGTTCGCTTGAAGCAGCGCGTATCAGTTCACTGTCCAGTCTTGTAGGCATGTACTGTTCCCAGCCGAAACCAGTCTTTTCATCAAAGAGTCCGACCGGTGCTGCATTGTTTTCTGCAAGGGAAGGCTCTTCATGAATTTCTTCTGCAAAACTTGCATCTTCGGCAGCAGCACCTTCTTCTTCGCCGGCATTTTGGCCGTTTTCCAAAACAGGCTCTTTTTCCTGTACAGAAGGTATTGTTTCTTCAATGTCTGTCTGGTCTTCAAAGTCCAGTGTTTTGTCAGAATCAATTTCTGTTCCGTAAGAATTCTCTTCCGCAACAGCATTGTTTCCGGCCGTCACTTCGCTAACAGCGGTATCTTCTGCAGCCGTCACTTCAGCAACTGCAGCAACCTCTGCAACGTCATTTCGGGTAACAGCCGACTCTTCTGCATCCGTCCTTTCGGTAACAGCCGCTTCTTCTTCTGCGTCATTTTCATAAACAGTAGCATCTTCTTTTGCATCTGTTTCCTTACGGGCTACCTTTTCATAATCGGGCATTTCTTCTTCAAAAAAATAATCTTCTGTGCCGTCTTTTTCTGCATCTGTATCTTCCTGTCCGTCCCCGTCTGTATCTTTTTTGGAAACAATAATCAAGTTAAGGGCAGCGGCCAGTGTTGCAGCAAGAATTACAAGAAAAGCCACTCGGCCTTTGTAATAAATAGAAGAGGGTTTTAATGTATAGAGGGCTGCTGTAAGAACTGCTGAATTTTCTCCGCCTTTTACCGAAGTTGAAAGCTGTTTTATAAGCGGTGAAGAAGCTGTTTTATTTTCATCAATGCTTACCGGATAAGAAAACAAAAGTTTACCATCAGAACTTACCTGAATTGCGGCAATGTCAGAAACATTCCCAAGACTTTCAAGAATTGCCCTGCTAAATTCAGCAGAACCGGTGTCGTTTTCCTTAAGGTTGCGGCTCAAATCTTTTGTAAGGGAAGTAAATCTTTCCTGCGCGCGCTTTGTTCCGCCTGAATATTCAAAAATAAGTGAAGCGGCAAAGGCCAGAACCGCAGCGATATATACCGTACAGACGGCGACTGTAAAATAGTTTCTTTTTGCTTTCATAGTATACAATTATAACGCAGAGACATCTTGTATGCAAGTTTCATGCAGTCCAAAACGTCCATATTGTTTCCTTCAGGCGTATTTTTTCTGATCCAGGCAACCAGCGGCAGAAAAGGAGCGGTATTTTTATTGTCACCGTTGAATTCTTCCTTCCCGGCGGAACAGATTTTCTGCAATTCTTTCTGGATTTTTTTTATAAAATCCTTTGCACCGTAAAAGCTGCAATTTTTTTTAAGAAATTTCCGCGGCCCGGCAGCAGGCTTTTCGGAATACAGCAGATTTTCTTCAATAAAAAAGTAGGCATTTTTTTCTGCCCATTCCGAAAGCGAGCGTGCATAGTTTTTAAGTGAGGTCGTTGTTGTTTTTTTATTGTCAGACAAAAGTTCTGTCCTGAACATAAGGGAAGCAAATTTTTGTTCTGCACATTCAAGCCTTTCTGCCGTACCTGTAAGATTTGCGTCCAGGTAGGTTCCGCGCGTGTAGGGTTTCCCCAGACTGAACGCAAAATCTGCTCCGAACAGTTCTATTTTTTTAAAGCCTTCCTGACGTGCAAAGTCACATGCTGCTACGGTAACAGTTCCCGCACCGCAGTCGAGTTTTGGCATATAAGTTTTGTTTTCTTCTATAAATAAGGCTTCAAGCGGGTGTCCTGTAGTTACAAATTCAACAGTTCCGCCTTTTGCCATAATCTGCCTTACTGCTGAATCAGGGGATGAAAGTGACATGACAAATCTTGTGTTTTTAAAATAATTTGACTTTTCCACCTGTCTGAACGGCATAAAATGGCCTGTACTTATCATCTGCGCATCTACCGAAACAACGGCATCGCTTTTTATTCCGCGTGAACACAGTGCTCTGAATGCAGTATCTGTAGAAATAATGTAATATTTGTCCCTGTTATCGCGCAGTTTTGAAAAACTATTGTCCAAAGAAGGTCCCGCTGCAATAACCGCCGCTGTTTTTGACGTGTCTGCGTCGCAAGGTTCTGTGTTGTGTACAAATGCAGAATTGCGTATTATATTTTCCTGCCAGATTTTTCCAAAATGTGACTGAACAGAATAGTCCGCCGAAATTTCTTCAAGGGCGCGCTTTGCATTTTCACGTATTTCCTGAGCCGCCGCCTTGTTTTCATTTTCCCATGCCCTGTTAAAAAGTACACAAAGGTTTCCGTAAACTGCAGGTTTGTAAAGTTCCCTTAGTGCTCTCTGCATTCCTGCAGCATCTGTGTAGGTAACCCGGCTGTCTTTTTCGGTTTTGGTGGCGCACTCGATCTGTCTGCAAAAAGAAAGGCTTTCTCTGTCTGCCTCAACTGCCAGTATGTGAATGCGCGTGTTTTTTTCAAGAAGGGCTGCTATATGGTATGCACCGCCTATTCCGATAACAAGCGCAAATCCTGCCGTTATACCTTCTGCAAACTGAACAGCTTCACGCTCCGGATTGTACTTTGAATGCATCGGAAGCCCGTCAGTAAAAAGGGGAATTTCAGAGCCGTTTTTTGAAGTTATTATGCCGGAATAAATCATATTCTGCCTCTGTCAGGAACAGATTTTATCAGTGAAGCATAAAAATTCTGCATTCCGCTTTGGATTGTTTGTTTTGCATTTTCTTCAAACTGAGTTCCCGAACTTCTTTCCAGAACAACAGCCTCCGACGGAAGAGCGCACGAAATCCATTCCGGACTGCCGATCTTTTCGTGTATCGTCCGCCTTACAGCTTCTTCGCGGCAAACATAAAGCGGTTTTATGTCCTGTTTGTAAAGTTCAGGTTTTATTCCTGTTCCTTTATGCTCTGCAAAAAAGTTCCAGTCTGTATCCTGTATTTTTCCAAGTGTATTTTTGTAGTCAAAGTGGTTGGAAAGTCTTTTAAGGCGTCCTCCAAAATCAGCTGCAGAAAACCATGAAAGGTAAATGTCCAGCGCGCGCGAAGTGAATCCTCCCGGTGCAAGCCGTGTTTCCTGTGTACAGAGTCTTCCGTCACAAAGGGAATCTGTTTTTTCGAGTTCGTTGGGTTGTGTATGGCAGAAAGATTTGGAAGGAGCAAGATCCAGTCCGCAAAAAAATACGTTTCCGCTTGTTATAGAAAGGGCAAGCATGGCGGCAGTTCCGCTTACAGTACCGTTTCTTTGTGAGCGCAAACCGCATATTCCGCAACCACGAAGAATATCATCACCAATTCCGTCCCCGTAAAAAAGCGGAACTATTTTTTCATTGGCGGCAGCTTCGCCGGGACAGGCTCCTTCTGCGGGAACAGCCAGCGGAACATGGAATTTTTTTTCGGCAAAAGTAAGATGCATTTTTGCCCAGAATCCCCCGTCGGTAGAAACGCATAAATCGGGAACAATGCCGGCATTAACAAGGGGAGAGAGCGCCGAAGAAACGGCGATAAGAAAAAAAGAATCCCTGTACTCACGGATTTTTTCCAGTGAAGAAAACAGACTCGGGCCGCTCGCGCAGACAACAACAGGTGAAGTTCCGCTTTTTATTCCGTAAATATTTTTTGCAAAAAGTGAAAGCCTTACTGCATTTTTTGCCCATCTTTTTGCAAAGTGTTTTCTTGTACACAAAACATTGCGGCTTTTTAGAACAGCTGCCTTTATTTCGTTCCATGCAAGAGCAGACTGTTTTGGAAAAGCTTTTTCAGAAGGTTTCCATGACGCAAAAAGACAGGAGGCAATTCCTTCATCGCCCATAAAAGAAAACAGTGCTTCTCCCAATGCTGAATCTGAATAAAATACTTTGTCCCACAGATTGTCGGTTTGTGAAAAGTCAGCACAGAATCTTGTGCAGCATAAAACTGAATGTGCAAACCGTTTGCGCAAAAAAGGCGCGCAGTAGGAAAGGGCAGGTTCTGTTATGAGAATATACTTGGGGTTAAAGTCACACGGAATTCCGTCTGCAAAACGTTCAGCCTCTTTTTCGGGACTGTAAAACGAATGCAGCCGTATTCCGTTTGCGGAACATGTTTTGCTTCCGTCCGCAGCGTCAAGAAAGTCCAAGTTCTGCAAAGAGTTTTTTGTATGTCTCGAACTGCTCGGACCGTGCAAACTCTGCAATCTTTTCTTCGGGCAGATTTTCAAGAAGCTGATCCATGTAAGAAAGAACCGACTTTATTTCCTGTTTCATGTCTGACGGAATATCTGAAGAGTTATCATTCTTTTCTTCTGCTGCAGGTGCAGGAATTTCTTCTTTATCGGCAACATCTTCTGTTTCAGGAACATCTTCGGTGTCCGGGGTTTCGTCCTTTGACTGCCAGTTTGAGAATACTTCGCCTACAGGTTCTTCACCGATTCCCTTTTCAAGCACTTCATCGTCTTCCTTGAACACGTCAATCGGCTTTGAAAGCGACTCCAGACCTGTTTCCTGTGGCTGCTGTTCAGTTTCTTTTTCAACAGTTTCTTCTGCAGATGAATATGCAGTTTCCTGTGCTTTAGGAATATCTTCTGAAATTACTTCAGGCTTTTCTGCACTTCCTGCTTCTTCTACCGGCTCTGCCTCTTCTGCACTTTCAACTTCTTCAGGCTTTGCGGAAAAATTCTGCGGTTCTGTGGTAACAGTTTCATCTGTTCTTACAGGAGCATCCATCATGTCTGTTGCAGAAGATTCCACAAGAATATCATCTGCCTTTGGAACGCTTATTTCGTCAGGAATATTTTCTTCTGTTTCTTCCTGCTCGGGTTCAGTTTCGTCAAAAACAGGTTCCTCAAGCTCTTTACCGCCAAAGTCCACCGGTTCATCCAGGTCCGGATTCTGCGGCTCTATGTTTTCTGCGGTAAACTGTGCACTTGTAAGAATGTTGTTCAGTTCATCACCGCTCAGGGCTATTGTATCATCCTCATCACTTTCGCTGAAGAATCCGCCATCGCTGCTGACCGTGTCTGAAACTTCTGCAACCTGCTCTGCATTTTCTTCGGGAACAGCAGTTTCTGTGCCGACTGGCTGCTCAACTTCAGCAACTTCTGCCTTCGGGGGATTTTTCTTCAAGTCTTCAAATTCTGTTTTTAGTGAACTTATTTCGTTTCTGAGGTTTGCAAGCTCTGCTGAAATCTGCTTGAGAATAGCTGCACCGTTTATATCTTCTACCGGTTCCATTGTATTCAATTTGTCCTCCGTGACATCATCTTCTTTCTTTTCAAATACGCTGTAAGTTTCTTCCGGTACTGTTTCCTGGGTTTCAGAATCATTTTCTTCTACGGAATATTTTGTATTTTCTGTAGATTCTGCACTTTCTTCTGCAGGAGTTTCTTCAGATTCTTCAACAGCAGATTCTGCATTTTCTTTAGCAACAGCCGTATCATCTGCGGTTATTTCATACTCTTCTGCCAGTACCGAAGCATCAGCCAGCTGTGGTTCATCTGAATCTTCAGCCGCAACATCTTCTTCGTCATCATCAGTCGGAATAGGGTGAATCTGGTTTCCTTCTTCGTCATAAGGTCCTGTCACACCGAATCCGCCGTCGGTAAATCCTTCGCCGTTCATAAAGTCGTCAATGTCCACAGATTCGTTTCCAGAAGCGGTATCTTCATCTTTAAGGGCACTTTCTTTTTCGCCAGGGGCAAAGTCGTCTATTTTGAATGCATTGTCTTCTTCGTCAAGTACAGGCTCTTCCTCAGTTACTTCACTTTCTTCTTCGCCGGCGGAATTTTCTTCTTTCGGGAGAACAATTTCATCTTCGTTAACAGAAGTTTCTTCTTCGGGAAGGGTAAAGTTATCTTCTACTACAGCAGGTTCTTCGGGAATTGCCAGTTTGTCTTCGCTTACAGCAGGCTCTTCTTCTGTTGCATTAGCGTCTGCTTCTGGAAGTGTAAATTCATCTGCACCGGCAGCAGGCTCTTCTACAGGAAGGGTAAAGTCATCTGCCCTTACAGCCGTTTCTTCTGCAGGAAGCACAAATTTATCTTCGGGTGCATCTTCTGTTTTTGAAGAAGTATCTGCGGCAGAAGAAAGGTCAACTGTGTTTCCGCCTTCATCCTGTACGCTGTTCAAAATTGAATCTATATCAAAATCGTTGTCAGGTGCACCAAAATCTTCGTCATTCTTTTTGTCACCGGCAGGTTTTGCAGTTTCATCCATTTCTATTATGACATTATCATCTTCGTCATCTGTTTCTACAGAAGCCGCTGCGCTCTGTGTATCTTTTTCTGTTCCGTCAGAATCATCTGTGTCAACATTCATAACGTAGTCAACGGGGCCTTCCGAAACTTTTTCTTTTTCATTTCCAAGAACAGGATTCTGGTTGGAATCGTCGTCATCCAAACCGAATTCAGAAAGGTCAACGGTCTGTGTGTCGTCTGAAAAATCAGATGAAACTTCGGGTACAACCGGAACACTTTCTTTCTGTTCAGGAGTTTCGTCTACAATGCTGTCAAACAGAGCGTCAAAATCTTCTGTTTCTTCTTCTTTGGGGGAATCTTTTGTCTGTCCGGCAAGTTCTGTTCCGGCAAAGTCATCAAAAACAGTTTCTTCCTGTGCGTCTTCTTCGGTTTGTGCAGCAGGTTCATCGCTGAACGAAAGGTCTATGTCAAGCGGTTCTGAATCTTCTACAGTATCATTTTTTTCAGGTGCGCTTTCGGACGGCATATCCATAAATGCGTCAAGGGGAATGTCTCCGTCCAGTCCGAATTCAGAAAGATCCACATCCTGTGTTCCTGAACTGTGGCTTTCCTTTGAAGAGTCACCTGCCGGACTGTCAGAACTGCCCATAAAACTGTCCAAATCGATTTCTCCGTCGGGAAGTTCATCTTCTTTTTTTTCTGCTACCGGTACACTTTCCTGCGGTTTTTCGCTTTCTGCAGCCTGTGTAATTTCTTCTGCAGGCTTGTCTTCTGCCGAACCGTCGCTGAAACCGTCCGTAATGAATTCATCCAGTGAAATCTCTCCGTCGGGTGCGTCTTCTGCTTTGACAGGGGGTTCACTGGTGTCAAGATTGTCCAGAAACGAAAAGTCGGGGAGGGCGCTGTCGAGTTTTTCTTCATCATCCGAAATAGGAATTTCTTCTTCCGGAGCCGTCTGCGGCTGGTTTTTTACCCAAACGCCGTATTCATCAAGCTCGCTGTCTGCCAGGTTTTTGTTCTGTTCTGAAATATCGCTCATATTTTCCCCTTAAAATTGTAGAAAAGTACGCGAAACGTCCTCTGTAAAAGAATGCAAGAGTTTTTTTGACGGTTCTCTAGTTTTGTTTATCGGCATATTCCGCGTGTTTCTTGAGAAGTCTTCCTTAAAAGAAACAAACTATTTGCAAAACAATACTATTCTACTATAATGCGGCGTTTTTTTCCACCTTTTAAATTCAGAAACTTTGAATTTGTGCCGAAAAAAAAGCATAATGAGAAGATGTCGATTACTTGTTGCCGCCTGTCTTGGAACAATGTTTTATGTTGCCATGGCTGTAATAGGCGGCCGCGACGGTATCTGGGCAATGAACCAGCTTCTTGAACAGAAGAGAGTTATGAGCGCACACACCGCCGAAATTGAAAAAACGTTTGATGAACTTACTCTTGAAAAACTTGCCCTCCAGAAGGACGCAGATGTTATTGCCGCTTACGCAAGAAAACTCGGCTACGTTTCTGAAGGTGAAAAACTTGTAAAGATTACAGGTCTTGCAGCCAGGGAAACCCATGTTTTTGACCCGGGAACGGTTGTAAGGCATTCTCCCGTTACCTATATTCCGGAATGGCTTTGCAAAGTTTCGGGATTTTCAATTATGTTTCTTATTTATGCAATTATGGTTGTCTGTGACATTCAGCGCGGGTATATAAATCTTCCCCGTTTTACAAAAAAATCTGCTTCTATGGGAGGAACTGTGGTATATGACTGTCAGTAAGTGTGATTGTGAGTCCGTTAAGCTCGCCGCGGAATGTCTTTTGAAAGGCGGTGTTGCAGTTTTGCCTACAGACACCGTTTACGGCTTCAGTGGCGCAGTTGATGTTCCTGGAAGAAAAAGGTTTTATTCAGACGACAGAATACGCGCGATAAAAGGCCGTTCGGAAAGCAAGCCCCTTATTGAACTTATTGCTTCCCCAAAAGATATTTATCTCTATACAGATGTTAAAATTCCCCAAGCCGTTATGTCAAAGTGGCCCGGAGCGCTTACGGTAATTGTACCTGTCAAAAAAGATGTGCCGCTGTTTTGTGACACACCGTGCGTGGCTTTCAGATGTCCCGGTGATGAATGGATCAGAAAAGTGATTGAGCTGTGTGGCTGCCCGGTATACAGTACCAGCGTAAACAGAAGCGGCAGTCCTGTTCTGGATACAATCAGTGCAATAAAAGATGAATTCGGCAGTGAAGCAGATCTTATTGTAGAAGACGGTGACAAAAAAGGCTGCCTTCCTTCTACACTTGTTCGCATAAACGGTGAAAAAATAGAAGTGTTGCGTCAGGGTTCCGTTACAGTCTGAATTTCAGCGTCTTTTCCATTCTACGGCGACAGTTCCACGGCTTACACCCGTGTCAGAAGAGCGGGACTCTACCAGAGTAGTTTTTGAACCTTTGAGTGAACCGTCTTCTGCAAGGGTAAGGTTCCATTCGACAGGCTGTGATTGGGCTGCATTTTTTAGGGCAAGGGCTCTGGGCAGTTCCGGAAAGAAAGAAGCATTCGGCCTTGAAGTCTGCGTTATCTTTACTGAACCGCCTGCTTCTTCTACAGAAATATTCATGCTCGCACCGTTTTCAAAGATTACGAATCCTCTTCCGCTGCGCAGAATCAGTATTTTTTCTATATGGTCTTCACCGTTCCATGTTCCTGCAAGCTGTTCTATAGGGCTTGTCTGTTTTTCTGTGTCAGGTTCTGACGGTACAGCAGTCTGTGCAGGTTCCTGCGCGGTACTTTCTTCTGCCGTACCGGAACCCCCCGTACTCAGATTTTTAAGCAGGTTTTCAAGTGAAGCCTTTGCGTCAAGAAGAATTTTATAGTAAGAAGCATATTTTTTTGTTGCGTTTACAGATTTTTCTCGGGAACTGTCAATTGCGTTCAGCGTGCAGATCCAGCTTCCGTTTGAGTCTTCCTGTATTTCTGCATAAAAGGCGATGTTGGGCGAAGGTGTTTGCGGCGGGTAGGCAGTGTCCCTTCTGTCGTTGACTGCATAACCGTTTATTGACAGAAACTGGCTGTAAAAAAGGTCTGTCGTCATTTTTATCATATTTTCATCATCAGAAGATGAAACTGTTGCATAGAAGTCTACGGTTGTGGCCGCGTATGCAGCAGAATAGAGAAGCATCAGTATTCCAAGAAGAATTTTTCCTGCGTGCAATGGCTTTTCCTATCCGTTCAGGTTGGAGCGGAATTCCCTTGCAATTTCGCGCTTTACGTCACGGTCCTTTATGTCTGCACGCTTGTCAAACTGTTTCTTTCCTTTGCAGACACCGAGCGTCAGTTTTACAAGCCCGTTCTTAAGGTAAAAATCAAGCGGAATAAGCGTGTATCCTTTTTCTTCTACCTTGCGCTGAAGTCTTTTAATCTCTTCTTTATGCAGAAGAAGCTTCTTTTTTCTGTCGGGGTCATGGTTGAACACAGAAGAAAACATATATTCGGCAATGTGAAAATTCTGAACCCAGACTTCACCGTTTTCTATAAGGGCAAAACTGTCATTGAACGAAACGTTTCCGTCCCTTACGGATTTTACTTCTGTTCCTTCGAGGGCTATTCCGCATTCAATTTTATCTTCGATTGTATAGTTAAAGTGAGCTTTTCTGTTTTGTGCTATTATTTTGCGACTTTCTGCCATATCTTCCATAATATCAAAGCATCGGCCAAAAGTCTACAGTTGTATGCTGCCCGCCGTCTGGTGCCAGCTGTCTCTTTTGCTCGCGTTTTTTGCGGGGATTGAAAGCACCTGCTGTATGTGGTATTATTGTTTATAAATGAAACAGAATGTATATGACTATTCCTTTGAAATGAGGCGTGAAAGACGCAGGCGCGTTACAAGATGTTTTATTCTTGTTGCCTCCGTTGTTCTTTTTATATCGCTTTTCCTGAATTATGTGCTTTTTCCGGTTTATGTACGCTCAGATTCCATGGAAAAGGGGATTGCAGAAAACGGAATGGTCTTTGTGTGCCCGCTTGCAAAAAGTCCAAAAAGAGGCAGCGTTGTTCTTCTGTCCAGAACTGACGGCCGCAGACTTTCTTTTTTTCAGAGATTCATAAATACTTCGGTAAGTTTCTTTACACTTCAGAAATATGCTCCGTTCGGTTATACGCACAAAATGAGCGGTAAGGAAACACTCAGACGCGTTGTGGCGCTTCCCGGAGATACAATTTACATGAAGGATTATGTTCTTTACGTAAAGCCTGCAGGACAGAATCTTTTTCTGACAGAATTTGAACTTGCCTCAAAGCCTTATGACGTAAGTATTTATTCTGTTCCGGTTGAGTGGGACGGAATGGGCTGTATTGGTGATATGGCAGAAACCGTGCTTGGCAGTGACGAGTATTTCCTTCTTGCAGACAACAGAATTGAAGCTGTAGACTCAAGGGGTTACGGTCCCGTAAAATCTTCCATGTTCAAAGGAAGTGCCGTCCTTCAGTTTTTTCCGCTTAACAGAATAAAACTTTTCTGATGGGAAAATTTTCCCTTTATGTGCACATTCCTTTCTGTACCTCAAAATGCGACTACTGCGACTTTTTCAGCACGGGCATAGGTTTGTGTAAATCTGTTCCCGATGACTACGTGGACTGCGTTGTAAAGGAAGTGAAAACTTATGCCCGGATCTTTGGTGTACAGGAGTGGACTACAGTTTATATCGGCGGTGGAACACCAAGCCTTCTGTCACCCGTTCAGTTGAACAGCCTGTTTGACGGAATACAAAAGTCATGCAAGGGCGGTATTTCCTGCGGTGCAGAAGTTACTGTCGAGATGAACCCCGAATCCCTTGATAAAGAACTGCTTTCTGCTGCCGATTCCTGCGGCGTTAACAGGCTTTCTCTTGGCATACAGAGTCTTAATGAGGCAGCGCTGCTTTCGGTAAGAAGAAACTGCACTGTACAGAAGGCACAGCAGGCACTTGAACTCGTAAAAAAATGCTGGAAAAACGACCTGAGTCTGGATGCCATTGCAGGACTTCCAGAGCAGAACAGTGAAGAATTTGCCCTTTCGCTCAAAAAAATGCTTTCCTATGAACCGCAGCACTTTTCTTTGTATACGCTTACGGTAGAAGAAGGTACACCCCTTTGTAAAAAAATAGACAATGGAATGGAATGGAATGCAGATGAAGCTGACTCACAGTGGATTTTGGGGCGCGATATTCTTTTTTCGCACGGATTTTCACAGTACGAAGTGTCAAATTTCTGTCTTGCGGGAAAAGAAAGCCGTCACAACAGCGCATACTGGCAGCAGCAGAGCTATATAGGAGCCGGAGCCGGTGCTTCGGGAACAGTTTACTGCGGTTCTGAGGGGCTCAGATGGAATGTCAAAAAAGATGTAAAAGCCTACATTGACTTCTGGAAAACATACAGCGCCTCTTCGTGCGACGGTCTGTCTTTTGAACAGCTTGTCAAAGACGATGTCCCTTTGGAAACAGAAAATCTGGATGCAAAAACAATGGAATTTGAGTTTCTTATGATGGGACTCAGAACAAGACAGGGGGTGAGCGCGCAGAAATATGAAAGGTTGTATTCCGGTGTGTCTCCATGGAACGGAAATCTTTCATTGAGGCTTGGTGAAAAAAACGGGGTGTGGCGCAGGTTTTATGATGAAGGAATGACAAATGTTTATTCTTCCTGCGGCGGTGAAACATTTTATGCCCTCAACGAAAAGGGGATACTCTTTTTGAACCGTCTTCTGGTGGAACTTGATTGAGAAAAAAACAAAAAAATACTGTATGGTACTTGACGTAATTACCAAAAAAAACGATAATTACAAATACTTACTTAATTAAGGAGTTCTATCGTGCCTTGTGGAAAGAAAAGAAAGCGCGCAAAGATAGCGACACATAAGCGAAAGAAGAAGCTTAGAAGAAATCGGCATAAGAGCAAGTAACAGTTCGAAAGACTGTATCTTGGCCTTTTTCCCTTGAAAGACCGCGGTTGTTTTCGGACTTACTGCGGTCTTTTTTTTGCAGGGGAAATTTTGCACGCTGCGTCCGGCCGGGAGAAAACCCCGGTTTTTTTTATATCTGCATGGCGGTACAGAATTCCGCGCAGTTTAGGAGTTTTTTTTGATCCTTCAGAATATACATTCACCAGATGACCTAAAGGCCCTTCCAGAATCAGAACTTCCGGCTTTGGCTTCGGAAATGCGGCGCGAAATTATAGATGTCGTAGGCCGTAACGGAGGCCATCTTGCCAGTAATCTGGGTGTAGTAGAGCTTTCAATAGCGCTTCACAGGGTATTTTCCAGTCCCCATGATGCAATAGTCTGGGACGTAAGCCATCAGTGTTACCCGCACAAGCTTCTTACAGGCCGCCTTGAAAATTTTTATACTCTTAGGGAAAAAGACGGAATTTCGGGTTTTACAAGAATTACAGAAAGCCCTCATGACTTTTTTGATGCAGGACACGCTTCTTCTTCCATTTCATCTGCACTGGGACTTCTTTCTGCATGGCAGCAGACAGGAAAGGACGGAAAGGTTATTGCCGTAATAGGTGACGGTGCCCTTACAGGGGGAATGGCCTTTGAAGGACTGAGTCATGCCGGCCAGCTTGCAAAAAATCTCATTGTAATTGTAAATGACAACCAGATGTCCATAAGTCGCAACGTAGGTTCACTTTCACGTTATCTTTCGCGCCTTACGATGACAGACGCCTACCAGTCATTCCGCTACAAGTTTGACAGGGCAGTGGACTACATTCCTTACATCAACCGCCATATCGGAAAATTGATTTACAGGCTCAAAAGAGGCCTTAAGGGAATGTTTCTTACAAATAATCTTTTTGTAGACCTTGGATTTGAATACGTGGGGCCGCTTAACGGCCATAATATAGAACAGCTTGAACGGGTTTTGCGGAAGGCTGCAAAGATTCCGCGCCCTGTGGTAATCCATGTTGTTACAAAAAAAGGCAGGGGATACAGTCCGGCAGAAAACAATCCTTCTGCATTCCATGGGGTGGGACCTTTCAATACAAGTGACGGTGTTGTAGAAAAATTCGACGCACTCAGCTTTACCGAAGCATTCAGTTCAAAAATTGTTTCACTTGCCGAAGAAAATCCTAAAATCGCGGCTGTCACTGCAGCAATGTCAAAGGGTACAGGACTTGATGCTTTTTCCCGCAGGTTCCCTAGGCGTTTTTATGATGTGGGAATAGCAGAAGAACATGCCATAACTTTTGCAGGGGGACTCGCAGCCGGAGGAATGGTTCCTGTTGCGGCAATTTACTCTACATTCATGCAGCGTTCCTTTGACCAGATTGTAGAAGATATAGCACTTCCTTCAAGACATGCCGTTCTGGTAATGGACAGGGCAGGGGCGGTTCCTTCGGACGGTGAAACACACCAGGGAATCTTTGACATAAGCATGCTGCTTCCCGTTCCGAATATGTGCATTATGTCTGTCGCAAGCAGGGTCGATCTTGATTTATGCCTTGATTGGGCCGTTTCGTGCGCAAAGGGGCCTGTTGCAATACGCTGGCCAAAAATGTCATGCCCGTCAGAACTCGCTTCGTTTGCGGCACCGGTTGAAGCTGGCCGAGGCCTTTTTGTTGGGGCCGAAGAATTTGCTCCTGCAGTTTCGGCACGCTTTGCAGATGAGTCCGAACTTAACGGCGCAAAAAACAAAAAGGTTCTGTTTGTGTGTACCGGCGGAATGTTCAGTGAGTGTCTGGTTGCTTCGCGTTCCCTTCTTCTTGGCGGAATATGGGCAGACATTTATTCCCTGCGCTTCATAAAACCTTTTGACGAAGAATATTTTGTAAAACTTGCATCTTCCTACGATGCCGTTGTCTTTGTTGAAGACGGCATACTTACCGGTGGAATCGGAAGAAACCTTGAGTCTGTTCTGCTCAGGTCGCCTTATGCTTCAAAAATTAAAACTGCAGCGGCCGGTTTTCCTGACAGATTCCTACATAACGGAAACCGTATGCAGATTCTTGAAGAAGCAGGCCTTGACCCTGACACAATAGCGGCCCTTGCACGCACTCTTACGGAGAACTGACATGAAAAAGAAAATTGAACTTTGCCTTTCAGACAGAACGGTTTCTACGGAACTTCCCGCTTTGATTATGGGAATAGTAAACTGCACTCCCGACAGTTTTTTTGAAGGAAGCCGTGGTGGCCTTGAAAGGGCTCTTGAACTTATAGAAGAAGGTGCAGACATAATAGATGTTGGAGGCGAGTCAACCCGTCCGGGCTCTGAGTATGTAAGTGCAGAAGAAGAAACAGCCAGGATTATTCCGGTAATTGAAGGAATAAGAAAGGTATCTGATATTCCTGTTTCTGTAGACACAAGAAAGAAGTCTGTTATGGAAGCTGCCGTAAATGCAGGGGCAGATATTCTTAACGATGTTTCCGCACTTGAAGATGATGCTGCAATGGCTTCGTTTGCGGCCCGCGCAAAGATTCCAGTAATTCTCATGCACAAAAGGGGAATCCCTTCTTCAATGCAAGGCGACACAAAGTACAACGATGTTTTTGCAGAAGTAAGCGCCTATCTTTCGGAGCGTGCAGACTATGCAGCCCTCTGCGGAATAAGCCGTGACAAAATAATAGTTGACCCGGGTGTCGGTTTCGGAAAGGACCTTGAGTCAAACAAAGTACTTATTGCTGAATGCGGACGGCTCTGTTCAGGGCAGTACCCTGTACTTATGGCACTTTCCAGAAAAACATGCATAGGGCAGATGACGGGCCGCGACACAAAAGACAGGCTTTACGGAACCCTTGCAGCAGACCTTGTTTCTGTCCTTAGGGGAGCTTCCATGCTGCGTGTTCATGATGTTGCTTCTTGCAGAGACACGCTTGCCGTGTTACAATCATTCCGGAACAGCGGTTTAGTCAATTTCTGAGAAGGGGTGCGCCTTGGACACGTTTAGCAGTCTTTTGAAAATATATGATTATGCAGGCCCTGTAGTTGATATAGGGGTTCTGTCATTTCTCCTGTACAAGGCATACGAGATTATCACCAGAACAAACGCCATGCAGCTCATCAAGGCTGCGGTTCTTGTTGCCATGGCCTATGTTGTAGCATACCTTCTGAGGCTTCAGACACTTCTGTGGGTATTCAACATAATGGCTCCGGGGCTTCTTATTTCCTTTGCAATTGTTTTCCAGCCTGAACTCAGAAAAATCTTTCTTAAGCTGGGACAGACAGAATGGTTTGCGTTCGGTTCCAGGTCAAAGCACACTTATGTTGATTCTGTTCTCATAGCAGCCGAAACACTTTCCAAACAGCGCAGGGGAATGCTTGCCGTATTCATGAGGCATACAAAACTCGACAACATAATCGAAACGGGAACACGCATAAACGCAGATCTTTCGTCAAGCCTTCTTGTTACGATTTTCGGGCACGACACACCGCTTCATGACGGAGCCTGTTTTATTCAGGGCGGCAAACTCATTGCTGCAGGATGTTTTCTTCCTGTAAGCGAACAGTATGATATAAAAAAGACTTTCGGTACCCGCCATAGGGCAGCACTCGGACTGAGTGAAGTAAGCGACAGCGTTGTTCTTGTAGTAAGTGAAGAGTCCGGGGCAATAAGCCTTGCATACGACTCAAAACTTCACTACGACCTTTCAATGGAACAGCTTACGAGAATTCTTGAAAGCCAGCTCGAGATTACCCCCGATGAACAGAAAATAGAGGACACGATAGATGAGCATAAAACAATTTCTTGACAAAATCCTTAAGAACTGGCCGGTCAAGGTAACTTGCTTTGTCATGGCTGTCCTGATTTATTTTTTTCACCAGATTTCGACCATAGACAAAAAGACCTTTGTTGTTCCGCTTGAAGTAAAGTCTGAAGGGGCAATGGTTTTGTCAGGAGGCTATGAACGCCACCGCAATGTAAAAATAATTGTCAGGGCAAGGGCAGAACAGCTGGCGTCTGTTTCAGAAAAAGATTTAAGAGCTTATGTGGACTTAAGTTCCCAGTCTTCTGCAGGACAGCACAATTTTCCTGTTCTTCTTGACCTTGAAGAGCGCATTCTTCTTATGGACCCGCTTGAAATAACTGCTTCCCCTGATTCTGTTCCGCTTTCAATAGAGGAAAGGGACGTAAAATTTGTCGGAATAAGACCTTCTGTTTCGGGAATTCCTTCACACGGATATACTCTTTCAAAAATTACGTCAGATCCTGCAACTGTAAGGGTAGAAGGTCCGCGTTCGGTAGTAAGCAAAATTACATATATGCCTACAGAAGAAGTTTCGGTTCAGAATGCTACATCCGATGTTACAAAAAAAGTCAGTGTGCTTAACCGCAATTCGCTTATTTCTGTCGGAACGGGTACTTTCTCTGTCAATGCAAGAATTGTTCCGCAGGGAATGGTAAAGACTTTCTCTGATATTCCCGTAAGTTTTGACAATTTAAGGGATGACCTTGCAGTTTCGGGAGAGCCTGTTTTTGTTGATGTAATAGTAGAAGGCGAGCTGCTTGATATAGAAAAACTTTCGGCAGATTCTGTGCGCGGTTTTGTTGACTGTTCGTTTATACTTACACCGGGGCATTATGAAGTTCCAGTTTCAGTTACTGTTCCGCTCGGACTTACGGTAAATTCAAAAAGCCGTGAAACACTGTCACTGGACGTTGTGCTTAAACCAGAAGAGACTCTTCCCGATTCTTCTGCAGTAAATGACGGTGAAGAAAAAGATGCAGAAAATATGCAGCCGCAGGAAGAAATGGAAGCTGTTCCCGAAGATGTGACTGATATTCCGCAAAGTGATGCCGTTCCGGAACCGCAGATCCAGGGAGTATAGATGTCTTCAGTTCTCGGAATAGGATGTGATATTGCCGGAGTGGAACGGTTCAGAAAATGGGTTTCTTCACCTGCAATGATTGCCAGGTTTTTTAATAGCAAAGAAATTCTTTATGATTCTTCTGCTTCGGAACAGCGGCTTTGCGAGCATTATGCCGTAAGATTTGCCGCCAAGGAAGCTTTTTCAAAGGCACTGGGAACCGGGCTTTCGGGTTTTGATCTGCGCGATGTTTATATTGTAAAGGACAAAAACTCAAGGCCGTTTGTTGCCGTTCAGGGACGTGCACGTGAAGTCCTTGAAAAAATCTGCGGAAAAAACTGCAGCGTTCACGTTTCGCTCAGCCATGAAAAAGAATACGCAATGGCTTTTGTAGTAATAGAAGGATAGTTCCGGCAGTGTGTATTTTTGCACACTGCGGATTTCAACAAATTTGAGAGGATAATAAAATGGCGGTCAAGACTTCTTATCATAAGGCTCCCAAAGAGGAAAAAAAGGTTTCTGTCTCGTACTGGGCAAAAGAAGAACTTGTGTGTCCCGTATGCCGCGCCAAATTCAGGCAGGAAGTCATGCACAAGGGCGGCGGCCGCATGATTGCAGGAAACCTTACCGACGAGCTTCATAGAATTTTTGAACCGTCAAAGAAATTCGGAAGGGTATATCCCATGATTTATGACGTGGGCTCGTGTCCCAAATGCCATACTGCCTTTTTCTGGAAGGATTTTACAGATGTAAAGGACAGTGTTTCCTTTGACAGAATTCTGCAGGACGAAGAACACCGCAAGAAGGCAGTGTCCGATATTTTCCCTTACTACAATCTTGACAGGGAACGCACGCTTTTTGACGGTGCTGCAATGTACTATCTTGCGCTTCTGTGCTACGAAAAACTTGATATTGCCTATGCCCCGACTTTCAAAAGGGCAATGATTTCGTTAAGGCTTGCCTGGCTGTGCAAGGATCTGGACAGAGTATGCCCCGGACACAACTACGAATACGTTGCCCAGGTCTTTTACAGAAAGGCACTTTTCTTTTACCAGCAGACGCTCATCAACGAAACCGGCCGCATAGAGTCAATTGAACCTGTTTCAAACTTTGGTCCCGATACAGACAAAAACTACGGTTACGACGGCGTAATTTACCTTTGCGGCCTTCTGGAATACAAATACGGCCAGCGTGACGACGGTGAACTGCGCCTCAAAAAACTTGACGAATACAAAAAGGCCATTGCGCGCATCTTTGGTCTGGGAAAATCCAGCAAGAACAAGCCGGGGCCGCTTCTTGAAGTTGCAAAAAACCTTTATGACAAGTTGGCCGCAGAACTTTCGGCAAACAATATATTCAGTGTGGACGAATAAATGGCAAATATTCTCTTGACAATTTCCTATGACGGAACAGATTTCTGCGGCTGGCAGAGACAGGACAAGTCGGCCGGCGGTAAACCCGTTCGTACAGTTCAGGGCGAAATAGAAACAGCACTTGAAAAAATGTTCAGGACAAAAATAAACCTTTACGGAAGCGGCAGAACAGACAGCGGTGTTCACGCAACGGCACAGGCGGCAAATTTTACTTCCCCGGTGGAATCAATTCCTCCAAAAAACTATGTAAGGGCACTCAACGGCTTTCTTCCGCGTGACATAAGAATAATGCAGGCAGCCGAAGTTCCGGAATCCTTTAATTCAAGGTTTAGCGCAACTTCACGTACATACAGGTATTTTATACAGGCAGGCACTGTTCCGCAGGCAAGGGACTCAAGGTACGTGTGGTGCATTCCGAACAGACCTGATGCAAACGTGCTTAATTCAATGTGCGCGTGTCTTTCAGGGGAAACCGACTGTGCAACTTTTTCTGCAGCCGGAGATCAGAGCATTTCTACCAGGCGCTATATTGACAGAGCCCGTTTTTTTTACGAAAAGGAAGACCTTCTTGTTTTCGAGATAGAAGCAAATGCCTTTTTGTGGAAGATGGTGCGCTCTCTTACCGGAACTCTGATCCAGTGCGAACAGAAAGGGCTTGGTGCACAGGACTTTAGGAATATTCTTGAAAGCTGCGACAGGTCAAAAGCTGGAATGACAGCCCCTCCCGATGGACTTTTTCTTTGGAAAATCAGTTTTGACGGAACAAGACGCCACTCTTAAGTCCGCTGAAGTTAAAGCATTGAGACAGGGTCAACGTCTACTTCGATATATACGTTTTTTGGTGAAGTGTAGCCCCATACGAGTTTTTTTGCAGCATCTACAAGGGGCGCTATTCTGTCTCCCCTTAAAATAATCTGATGCCTGAAGTTTCCGGCTATCATTTCAAGCGGGCATTCTGCAGGGCCAAGAACTTCAACTTCCTCCGGGGCAGACACGCTTTTTATAATGGAAGCAGCAGCCATTGCAGCGGTCTGGGCCGCGTTAGGTACCTGAGAGCGGAATACCAGCCTTAATAGCCTTGTAAACGGCGGGAATCCAAGAAGTTCCCTCTGTGAAAGCTCTGATTTGTAGAAGGTTTCAGTATCACCTTTTGCGGCAAGTGCAATCGGTTCGCGGTCGGGACTGTAGCTTTGTACAATAACTTTTCCGTCCGGGAAAAACCTTCCTGCCCGTCCTGCAACCTGCGTAATAAGCGAAAATGTGCGTTCAGAAGCCCTGAAGTCGGGAAGATGAAGGGAAGTATCTGCCAGAACAACGCCTACCAGCCTCAGGTTGGGAAAGTTCAGCCCTTTGGCGACCATCTGTGTTCCAAGAAGAATGTCATATTCCCCCCTGCGGAATGCATCAAGTTTTTCCTGCAGTTCACCGCGCTTTTTGAGGCTGTCTGTGTCTACCCTTATGGTTTTTGCCGAAGGAAATTTTGCCCTGACTTCGGCCTCTATGTATTCTGTTCCGAAGCCGCTGTAGCCTACGTCAAGGGATCCGCATTCGGGACACTGCTTGGGTGGTTCCATGCTGAATCCGCAGTAGTGGCAGCGCAGCCGGTTTTCGCTTCTGTGGTATGTCATGGGAACAGAACAGTTTCGGCACTTGAGTTCATACCCGCATGTCGTGCACCTGAAAAAGTGCGTAAAGCCGCGTCTGTTAAGAAAAAGAATTGTCTGCCTTTTGTCGTGCAGCGCGCGCTTTATTTCGGTTTCGAGCTCTTTTGAAATGCAGCTGTCTCCCGCCGTCCCCGAGCTTAAGTTTACGCATTCTATGTCGGGCATTTTTCCGCCGGAAAGTCTTTTTGTAAGAACATGCCGCTTTATTGTTCCTTTCTGCATTGAATACCAGGCTTCTGCAGAAGGTGTTGCCGAACCCATTACAAGGGGAATTTTAAGTGCGGAACATCTTTTCATGGCAATCTGCCTTGCATGGTAACGGGGGGAAGAGCCTGACTTGTATGAAGAATCATGTTCTTCGTCCATTATGACAAGCCCCAGGTCGGGAACAGGTGCAAATATGGCACTTCTTGCTCCTATTACAATGCGCGCTTCTTTTCGCAGTATGCGCTTCCATTCACCAAGTCTCTGGCTTGGCGTAAGTTCTGAATGTATTACCGCAGCTGTGTTCCCGAACCTTGCAATGGCTGACTCTGCAACCTGCGGAGTAAGTCCTATTTCGGGAACAAGATAAATTACACCCCTGCCGCTTTTAAGTACACGTTCTGCAGCCGACAGAAAGACTTCGGTTTTACCGCTTCCTGTAGGTCCGAAAAGATAGTGTACCAGAGGACCTTTGTCTGGGGAAAGAATTCCTTCTACTGCCTCTTCCTGTTCTTCACTGGGAGTGCGAGGCGTAAATAGTTCGTCAGTATCTGCCGCAGGAAAGCCCTGGTATTCTGTTTCGCGTCTTCCCGAAGGCAGCATAGCAGAAACACATTCCCCTATGGGAGAAATATAGTAGCTGCACATGAACTTTGCTATGTCAAAGAGTTCTTGCGTTAAAAGGGGTATGTCGTCCAGAAATCTTACTGCAGGTCTTATTTTGTCGGCAGTTACACCGCATGTAGAAGGAATGCTATCGTAGTCGGCTACAACCGTACCCGTCATCTTTCTGCTACCGAACCTTACTTCGACTCTTCTTCCGAAATAAGGGCTGCCCGTGTTAGATCCGGCAGGGACTTCGTAAGTGAACGCCATGTTGAGCGGGACGTTAAGGGCAACGTCAATGTATCTGCCCATGTGTCAGGAATTTCCCTGCGTAAAGTGAAAGTCTTTATCGTATTCGGGATACTCGTTTCTGAGTCTTGCGCCGAATATCCTCAGGTCATCCCAGACAGGTTTTTTGAGCGTTTCGTCCCTCAGAACAGCACTGGGATGGTATGTTGCCAAAAGAGGAATTCCGTTAAGATCCAGCCATTTTCCCCTAAGCGCATTTATTCCGGCATCGGTTTTCATAAGATTCTGAACGGCTGTTCGTCCCATTGCAAGAATGAGCTTTGGCTTTAGAATATGAATCTGTGCCTGCAGAAAACCTGAACAGGCCGCGGCTTCATCACTCATGGGCGTTCTGTTCATGGGCGGGCGGCATTTTACTATATTTGCAATGTAGCAGTTTGATTTGCGGTCTAACCTTATGGCAGCAAGCATTCTGTCCAAAAGCTGTCCTGCTCTTCCTACAAACGGGCGGCCTGTTTTGTCTTCTTCTTCACCTGGGCCTTCACCGATAACAAGAACATAAGGTTTTTCACAGCCTTCACCCGGAACAGCGTGAATTCTTTTTGATGCCAGTATGCAGTTTGTGCACTCCGAAATCTTTTTGTAAAGGGAATCCAGTGTAAGGCGTCCTGTTTCTTCTGTTTTTGGCTTTTGTTCGAGAGAAGAAGATTGCTGCGGTTTTTCTGCTGCTTTGGTCTGTACGCCTGCTGGTACTGTAATATCGTCAGTAAACACCGGCGGTTCTGTTCTGTATTCCGCGGGAATAAACCCTGCAGTCCAAGAGGAAACTGTTTTGAGAAGACTGTAAATGCTTTGCTTTTCTTCAGATGTCATCCTTACTCCGTGGTTTGCCCATTATATCTTATACTTGAACGTTCCGCAATAATGAAGTAAAATTGAAGTCTATGAATATAGCATTGTTTTCAGACAGTTATCTGCCTACAAAAAGTGGTGTGGTTACTGTTGTTATTCAGCTTAGAAAAATACTTGAAGAAATGGGACACCATGTTGTAATAGTGACTGTTTCATCAAATGACAAAGATTATGAAGAAGAACCCGACCCCAATATCATGAGGGTTATGTCCATTTTATCCCCGCTCGGCGAAGGCCAGTACATCGGGTTTCCTCACAGAAAGGCTGTTGCCAAATTTCTTCAGAAAAACAATATCCAGATTATACATTCCCATACAGAATTCTTTTTGGGACAGATGGCCGTTATAGTCGGAAAAATGCTCGATATTCCGGTAGTTGCCACAACTCATACAATGTGGGAAGACTATTACCGCTATTATCTTTTTATGGGTGAACTTATTCCCCGCCGTCTTGTCAGAAAGATGGTAAAGACTATGTACAAAAAGTTCTATGCCCTTATCAATGTTTCAAAAAAAGCGCACGACTATTTTACATCACCGTTCTGCCTGCCAAAAACTCCTTCTGCAATTATTCCGAATGCAATAGATACGCAGAAATTTATAGGTTCCCATGTAACAGAAGAAGACAAGGCTGCCCTCAGAAAGTCACTGGGCATTGCAGAAACAGACCGTGTTATTATCTGCGTGGGGCGTGTTGTAGAAGAAAAACGTGTAATTGAACTTGCAGATGTACTTATAAGAGTTGTAAGAGGCCGTGATAATGCAAAAGCCTTGTTTGTCGGTTCGGGCGGTGCACTGGAAATCCTTAAGGAAAAGGTCAGCGAGGCAGGTGTTGCAGACAAAATTCTGTTTACGGGTTTTATTGACTGGAGAAAAGTTTACGCTTACTATGCCATTTCCAATATATATGTTACGGCATCCCTTTCCGAAATGCATTCCATGACTGTTCTTGAAGCGCTTTCCCTGGGACTTCCGGCAGTGTGCAGGCGGGACACAAGCTTCAGCGATACTATTTTCCACGGGGTAAACGGTTATTTTGCCGACTCTGACAACGCCATGGATTCATATCTTTACGCTCTTATTGACAATCCCGAAATGTGTTTGCAGATGGGCGAAAAAGGCCGTGAAATTTCAAAGAGATTTACCCTTGAAAAACACGGAAAGCGCACGGTTGCTTTCTACAATGCGGTTCTTTCAGCCTGGCCGCAGAAAATACAGTCCAAAACACTTGAGGGGGCCGTTAAATCGGCAGATCAGAATTGACACTATTCAGAAAAATTTTTTCGGCACTTCTTTGTTTTCTCCTTTCAGCAGGGGCTTTGTATGCTGCCCCAAGAGGAAAACAGGAACTTGTTCCGGCAGGAAGCTGGGTTTATGATGCACTTACAGCAATAGCGCTCGAAGAAGGCCGTGCAGATTTTTCAGATAACGCACCTCTTTCCATAAATGAAATCCTTCTTTATCTTTCAGAAGCGGACTACAGTTCGTTAAGCAGTAGCGGTAAAAGCCTTTACGACAGAATTAAAGCTTATGCGGCAGAAGATCCGCTTTCTTTTGATGCTGGAATATTCAGCCTTGAAGCAGACCCTGTTGTAAACCTTGAGGGAATGTACAAATCCGAAGATGACATTGACTGGGTTTATGGCAAAAAAGACAGACTTGCCCTTATTTCGTTCCCGGTCAAGTTCCAGGCCAAAGATTTGTTTACAATGTATACCGAACTCGACTTAAGGCAGAACTACGGGTATGCGCTCAGAGACGCAACCTTTACGAATATTCCGCTTGAGGCTTCACAGTTTGACACCAATTTTCCGCATAGGGCATATTTTAGCACGGGTTATTCTTTTACAGACACAGCCGGAATGAATTTCCAGATTGGGCTTGGTGAAAGAAGTGTGGGGCGTTCTCTCGGCGGAAGTGTCATCATGAGCGAATATCTTACAACCACTTCTTTTGCATCTCTTTCATTTTATTCACCGGATGTACGCTACTGCATGAATGTTAACCAGTTCAATGTTGACCGCTATCTTTACATGCACCAGCTCGAAGTGCGCCTGTTCAAAAAACTTACATTTTCTGCAATAGAAGCAATTTTTGTAAATGCACCGCTGGAACTGCGCTTTCTGAACCCGTGGACAATCTACCACGGAATGAGCCCCTGGCGTGACTATGAGCCCGAAAGCGATGATTCTGAAGGACATACATGCGCATACATGTGCTTTAAGCTTCAGTATGTGCCGGTAAAAAATCTGCGCCTCTATGCAATTTTTGCCCAGGATCAGTTCCAGACAAAGTACGAGATGGACAACTGGCCCGACAATGTTACACCAAACGGAATAGGCGCACAGCTTGGAATAGAATCCTATGTTCCGTTCCGGGGCGGTCGTTTTCATGCGTGGCTTGAAGGCTATTATGCAGACCCGTACCTTTACATAAAGGAAAGCCCCAACTGGAGCCTTGTTGGTACATTCAGCGAAAACATGGGGGAACAGGCTGTTTTCTACGAGTGGATAGGAAGTCCCTATGGCCCCGATACTGTAGCCGCCCAGCTGAGTTTCGGCTACGAACACGACAACTGGAGCATAGCTGCCGGCTATCTTTTCAAGGTCTGCGGTGAATATTCAGGGACAAAAGTCTTTAAGGGCAAAAATGACTGCGACTGGGGTGGTCAGGACAGAGTGCCCGATCTTGACAAGTGGGTTTACCCCGACACTTCAAAAGACGGTTTTGAAGAAGCAAAGAGAAAACAGTCACTGGTAACACCGAGCGGTATTCCCGAGTACGTAAACAGAATCTCTTTGTGTGCCAAGTGGTCGCCCGTAAGTGCAGTTACACTGGCTGTAAGGCCGGCCTGCGTCTTTATTTTCAATTCCGGCAATGTAAGCGATAATTTCAAATGCGGTCTGGAAACAGCTGTTTCAGTTACGTTCCGGCCTGTAAGGATGTTCCAATGAATAAAAAAGTTTCGATTTTGGCAGTACTGACAGCAGCTCTTTCTCTGCCTTTGTTTTCACAGGTAAGCGTTGATCCTTCCGACAAGTTTTATACAATGGTAGAAAGCTGGGGAATACGCGGAATAATTAATGAAGTTCCCCCGATAAGACCTTATCCGCTTGCGAATGTAAAGGAAATTCTTGATACCGTTATAAAAAACGGGGATGCACATGATACAGAAATTGCCAATCTTCTGTACGAAGATATTTTCAAACATTCATGGCATGTAGAAGCAGGCGCAGACTATGCTTTAAGCCAGAAAAAGGAAAATTCGGATCCTGCCGAACTTGACAGTATGCTCTATGTGTACCCGGCTCTCGAAGGCGATTTCTATCTCTTTGACGACTTTGTTTCTGTAGGATACCATCTTGGCTGGGCTGCACGCAATATAGAAGACGAAAGCCGTTTTCTTCCCATCTATACGAATTCAATGCACGATTCCATTCAGGATCCGGCATCTATAGGCCCCATGAACGTATATCTGGATATGAACAACAGTCTTGCAGTAGGAAAGAAAAATATGTTCATGCAGGCCGGAATTTACAGAACAGGATACGGCCCTTACCTTAATCAGGGACTGGCTCTCAACGACAGCGCATACCATTGTGCAAATCTTTCGTTTACATACATGAACGGCCGGCTTTCCTATGCCCATCAGCTTTCCATGATAGGTGCCACTTCTTCGTACAGCGGTGACAGCGGAACACTTGCCCCGGACAAAATACTTGCTTTCCATGCACTTGAATACGGCTTTACAGACCAATTTTCTGCTTCATACTACGAAACCATAGTTTACGGAAAACGTTTTGACGCTTCGTACCTTCTTCCTGTTCCGTTTATGGTAGCGCAGGGAATAGGCGGCTGCAACGACAACCTTCAGATGGGAATTCTCCTGAAGTACCGCCCGGTAAAAGGCGTGCTCTGGGCAACAGACATTTTTGTAGACGACATAGATGTAAACAAGCTTGCAAAGCTCAGCATTGACTCAAAAAACAGGATTGCCTTTAAGACCGGCCTTGTTTATACCCCCGAAAATTCTTTCTGTACAAGGGCAAATTTAAACTACACGTTTGTTACACCGTACACATATTCGCACTGGGAATACGATGACGAAAAAACAGCGTCAATTTCTGCCGGAACAAAAAATTACCAGAACTATACGAATAATGGAATAAACATGGGAACGGCCTTTGCACCGAACAGCGACGCCATAAACCTTACGCTCGACTTCAGGCCTGTTTCAAGGCTGGGAATTAAAGTTTCATCTACTTTCATGCGTCATGCAAATGTATGCGAAAGCCTTACAGACGATGAAGCTTTTGCCTACCTGTGCGCAGAACCCGGCGTTTATTCGACTGACGGCAGTGTAAACACACATTCCATGATGGCCGACTCTTCATCTTCCAACGGAACACACGTAGATACGGCATGGGACAAACTCAATTTCCTTAATCAGGAACATACAATGTACGTTATCCAGACTGGAATTCAGGCTGAATATACATTTGCCACACGCAAAAAGACACATGTTTCGTTCAGGGCAGGCTATACGTTCGAGTACATCCAGCGTTATGGAGTCAATACAAATATGTTCCCCGGCGGAAGTGTAACTAGTCCTAAAAATTCTGATAAGTGGATTTATAACGGTGTTGAATACGACAAAAATGCCGAAAGCGTTTCAAAGATCGTGTCCCTTGCACGCAGCGAATGGGAATCATCTCTCGTAAACAAAATAAACAGTTACTATACAGCAGGAATCACCGTAAGATTTTAGGCTGAACCGGGCCACAGGTTTGAATCCGCCGGTCATTCAATTTAAGAGGAATTTATGAAACACGACATTGACTTTAATTATTATACCGAAACTTATCTTGGAAAAGTAGGGGAACTTACACTCAAAGGCGGAAACATGCGCGTCTTTGAAAAACAGCTGGTACTGAATTTAAGGCTCGCGCTGGAGACCGTAGAAGCAAGGGTCTGGACACAGGCAGGGCGGCTCTATGTTTCCTGTACAAAAGATTCCGTTCCTGCAGCAGAATATGCGCTCGACAGGCTTATCGGAATTACCGGCTGGGCAAAAGTGCGGGTTGTAGAAAAAACAATGGAAGCAATCCGCGCGGCAGTAGCAGAAGAGGGAAAAGCCGCTGTAGCATCAGGTGCAAAAACTTTTAAAATAGACGCGCGCCGTGAAGACAAGAGCTTTGCGCTCAATTCATACGAAATCTGTTCGGGCGCCGCAGGTGTTCTTTTTGATGACGGAACAATGAGCGTTGACGTACATAATCCCGATGTCGTAATAAATGTAGAAGTACGTGACAAATGCTACGTTTACTGTGCACAGAGAAAGACCTGCCGTGGTCTTCCGGTCGGTGTAAGCGGAAAAGGCCTTCTTCTTCTGAGTGGCGGAATAGACAGTCCTGTAGCCGGATACCGCATGATGAGACGCGGAATGAAGGTTGAATGCATTTACTTCCATTCGTACCCGTACACTTCTGAAGAAGCGCAGAAAAAAGTAGAAGATCTTGCAAGAATAATAGGCCAGTACGGAGTAGACACTCATCTCAACATAATTCCGTTTACAGACGTTCAGATGCAAATAAAGGCAAAGTCTCCCGAAGCATATACAACACTTATGCTGCGCCTGTGTATGATGAAGTGTGCAAATCTCCTTGCAGAACGTGTACATGCAGACTGTCTTATTACGGGCGAAAGCCTCGGGCAGGTAGCAAGCCAGACTATACAAAACCTTACTGTAACAGAAAGCTTTGCAGAATATCCTCTTCTGCGCCCGCTGGTTGGCCTTGACAAAGAAGAAATTACGGCTACGGCAGAAGAAATAGGAACTTTTGACATTTCCATTCTTCCCTACGAAGACTGCTGCGTACTCTTTACACCAAAGCATCCTATTCTGCGGGCCACTGTAGAAGAAGCAAAAGCCATTTATGATTCCATGCAGATAGACGAACTTGTGCAGAAAGCCTTTGAAGACAGAAAAATTATGCGCTTTTCTCTACGCGATGAAATAGGTTCAAAATGGGCAACAAAGAAATTTGTTCCGCAGACAGGAGACTGCATTCTTAAAGAATAAAAAAGACAGAATAAGATTGAAAAAGCACTTTTTTTTTGCTGCAGTTTTATTTTCTCTTGCAACCCTTGCGGCATCTCCGGTTCCTTCGCTTCTTGGGGGAATCTGGGAAAACGCAGACCGCATGGTTGTCTTTGATACAGGACTGGATTCAATTCAGATTGTGCTCAAGCCCTTTTACGGCCGTTATGCTGACCGCGCTGCAGAAAGTTCCGTCTATACAAAAGAAAATGTGCGTGACAGAAACAGTGCTACTTCATCTTCAGCAGCAGATGTTATAGGAATAGAATGTATTCCCCTTGCAGAAGAACTTGCCGCAGGGGATTCAAACGGCGTTGTTCAGACAAACGGTGATGTACTTTTAGCTGAAAATGAATCTTCCGGTGCCTGGATACTTAAACTGCGCTACGGTAAAGAAGATGTCTTTGTTCCGGTTGCAAGAATTGGAAACAATCTGTACCTGGACTTTGTGCTTAGGGAAGAAAACAGCGACAATGTTGCTTCTTCTTCTGCCTTAAACGGAACAACGCTTTCTCCAGAACATCCTGCTGACGGTTTCTGGTACGATGCAGGAAGGGCTTCGGGCATTACGCTTTCAAAACCCTTTTACAAAACAGAACTTCTGTCGTATCTTGTTGACGCTGATAAAATATACCACATAAGATACTGGCGCTCTGACATGGATTTTGACTCTCTGGCACAGGCTGTATTCCGTGATGCAGATTCAGAGTACAGCGTTCCGAAGCATCTGCGCTTTGCAGGACAGACGTTTACCTGCGTTAACGGAAAGGGAACGCGCATAAGAAATATAGAACGCTCCGACTCTTTTCCAAAAACGGCCCGCATGAATTCCGTAATAGTAAAAAAAGAGCGCACAAATTCTGACGGAATAAAAGTTTTTTACAATGTAAGAACTTCAACAATCTGTGCGTTCGGTGAACCTTACCTTACGCTGCATTCAGGGAGTGAAACGATTGAACAGATTGTCAAAGAAATGAATTCACAAAAAATGCCTGCTCCAAAGCCGCTTTTCCCGCCGCACGGTGTTCTTGATTTTGACTGGAGCATTATAGAAAACCCGCCCAAAGACTACAACAGACGCGTTCTTGATCTGGGCAAATAAATATCACCCAGGTTTTTTAGATTATCTTCTTTTTACAAACTGAATGTAGTCCAAATCCATTCCTGTTTCGCCAAGACGGTCCTTTGAATTTGCCTGTACCGTTACCAGAACTTCTTTGGGCGCATCAAGTGTAAAATAGATGGGGCTTCTTGTAGTAAGTTCCCATTTTCCAAGTGGAGGGTTACTGGGATAAACCCTGTGTGCTTCTTCATCTATGTAAATGTAAAATGCTGCCTGGTCAGGATTGAATGATTTTTCTGCGGCAAGACATTCGTAAGTTCCGGCAGGAAAAAGTATTCGTACTTTTGCCCACGAAGTTTCGTCCATTAAACGTGCTGCAAATTTTCCGCTGGCATCTGTATCCTGAATTACCAGAAAGCGGTTTAGAAGCATTGATTCAAATTCGTATTTTATTCCAAGTCCCGAAAATTCTATGACGGGAAGATTTGTCTGCGGTACTGGCGGCTCCAGAATAACTGAAGGCTCTGGATATGTGTCGGTTTTGCCCAGCGTTTTGCATGAGAAAAAAACAAATGCTGCTGTAATAAGAAATGCCTGTCCGAGTTTTCTATTCATTTATAAATCCTCCGGGAACTTTTGATTACAGTATAGCACATTTTTTCAGTTTTGTACTGCAACCGAGCCGGAATATTACAGTTTCGGAACCCTCGGGCGTGACATGTTTTTGAGCATATTCTGCAGAAGTTCATGAGCCTGTTCGTCAGAGACTTCCTTTGACGGTTCGTGGTATTCTACGAGTGATTCAGGTATTTCTTCGAGAAATCTGCTTGGAGCGCATTCTACAGTGGCTGTCATTTTTCTTCTTTTGAGGCATGAAGAAATAAAGAGACGGTCCCTTGCCCTTGTAACTGCCACGTAAAAAAGCCTGCGTTCTTCTTCTATAGCCTGTTCACCGCCTTCTTCTACTGCACGGGCGTGGGGCATAAGACCTTCTTCGGCTCCTGCAATAAAAACTACAGGGAACTCAAGTCCCTTGCTTGCATGAACTGTCATTAAATTTACTTTTCCCTTGTCCTGTTCCCCGTCGTCAAGATCATCGCGCGACAGAAGGGTAATGCGGTTAAGGTATGCAAAAAGACTTGTGTCTTCGTGTTCGGGGTTGTTTTCCCACTGTTCCATACTTTTTATGAGGCTTTCAATGTTCATGTACTTGAAGCGGGCAGCCTTTTCGCTTTTTGGATTTTCGCTGATCAGGTAGTCAAAGTAGGCAATTTCATCTACCAGGGCGCGCACTTTTTTACTCAATCCTTTTCCGCTGAGCATGGTTTTGTAGCTTTCTATAAGTGATATAAACGCACCAAGATCTGCCCTTGTTTTTTCGCTTACCGGACATTCTTCGGCAGAAGATTCGATTATTGCCTTTATTCCTTCCCAGAGTGAAAATCCCATTATGTCAGAAACCTTGTTTACGGCTTCTATTGTGGTTCTTCCCAGTCCGCGGCGCGGCGTATTTATAATTCTAAGAAGGTTTATGTCATCGTCATGGTTCGAGATAACTCTCAGATAGCTTATGATATCCTTTATTTCCTTGCGCTCAAAAAAACTTGTTCCTCCGCTCATTGTGTAGGGGATGTTGCTTTCAAGAAAGGCTTCTTCTATTGCGCGGCTCTGTGTATTTGCACGCATGAGCACACCGAAGTCATCGTAATTCCGTTTTTCTTCGGCACAGATTCCCTGGATTGTTTCTGCAATAAAGTCTGCTTCTGCCGCTTCGTTTTCCGGCATGTAGATTTCGATGGGTTTGCCGTTGCCGTTACCGCTCCAAAGCTCCTTGTCCTTTCTGTTTGTATTGTGCTTTATTACACCGTTTGCGGCTGCAAGAATTGTTCCGGTTGAGCGGTAGTTCTGTTCGAGCCTTATTTCCTGTACATCGGGAAAGTCCTTTTCAAAATTCACAATGTTCTGGTAGTCGGCACCGCGCCAGCTGTAAATGCTCTGGTCATCGTCACCTACAACAGCAACGTTTTTGTCGGCAAGAAGGCGCATGAGTTCGTACTGCTGGTGGCTTGTGTCCTGGAATTCGTCTACCATTATGTACTTGTAGCGGTTTTTGTACTGCTCCAAAACTTCGGGGTGCTCTTTGAAAAGCTTTATGGGAAGGGTAATAAGATCGTCAAAGTCTACGGAATTATAAAGCTTGAGTCCTTCCTGATAGCCTTCGTAAAGCTGCCTGTACATATCGTTGTCGCTCTGCCAGCCTTTTCTGCCGGTCTTTACGTCGCTGAACAGTGCACCTATTTTAAAAAGATCCATTGCATCTGCCGTAAACTGAAGCTCGCGGCCTGTTTCCTTTATGAGAGATTTTCTGTCTGTTTCGTCATAGATTGAAAAATTCGGTCTGTAGCCGAGCTTGTCTATATCCTGCCTTAAAATTCTTACGCCGAATGCATGGAATGTACTTACAGTAAGGTTCTGGAGTTTTCTTCCTGTAAGGCTTTTTATTCTGTCTTCCATTTCCTTTGCGGCTTTGTTTGTAAAAGTAAGGGCCAGAATCTGACTCTGCGGAATTCCCTTTTCGAGCATATTTGCTATTCTGTAGGTTATTACGCGTGTTTTTCCGCTGCCGGCACCTGCAATTATAAGTATAGGACCATTTATGGTAGTTACGGCCCTGTATTGTTCCGGATTAAGCTGGTCTTTAAGAGTATCTTCGAGCATAGGGCAGTTATTTTATATTCATATGTATTTTTTTTCAATCCTGAGCGAAATATATGTCCAAAATATATCTGTCCTGAGCCTGTTATATCTTGAATTTTTGATGTAGTATGGTAAAATATATAAAGTATTATTTTAAATTTGATCAGAGGTAATTTATGAATACAGCAGTTGCGGCTTTTTTGGGAAAACACAATTTTAATCATCATGTTGATATAAATTCCGTAACAGATGCACTTCTTTCAGATATGCACGAAGGTCTGTGCCGTCGTCCTGCCAGTCAGGATATGATTTTGACTTACAGCAATCCACCGTCAAAGGCAGCTGCAGGAAAAAGTGTAATTGTAATTGATGCAGGCGGAACAAACTTCAGATCGTGCCTGGTTACCTTTGATTCAACAGGTAAGCCTTCCATTGACTTTATGGAAAAGACAAAGATGCCTGGAATAGAAAAGGAACTTTCCCGTACTGAATTCTTCAATCAGTTTGCAGAAAATCTTGAACACCTCAAGGACAAGTCCTGCAATATAGGTTTCTGTTTTTCTTACCCGATGACAATTACAGATGACGGCGACGGAATCCTTCTTGGCTTTTCAAAAGAAATCAAGGCTCCCGAAGTAGCCGGCTGCAGGGTTGGAAAGGAACTCAAAAAGGCTCTCGCAGACCACGGCTGGAAGAATAAAATGAATGTTCTTCTTCTTAACGACACGGTTGCAGCACTTCTGGCAGGTGCCGCCGCCCCGGACGAAGGAATGAAGTATTCTTCATACATCGGTTTTATTCTCGGAACAGGAATGAACGGCGCTTATATCCAGCCCGAGGACGCAGCATACAAGGGACTCAAGAGACAGATTGTTGTCTGCGAAAGCGGAAAATTCGACAAGGTTGCAAGATCTGACTTTGATGAAGCCTTTGATGCAAAAAGCGTAAAACCTGGAACTTCACGCATGGAAAAAATGTGCTCGGGTGCATATCTTGGTCCCGTAAGTTTTGAAATGATTCATACAGCTGCAGAAGAAGGTCTTTTTACTGACGCATTTGCAAAAAAACTCCTTGAGATAAAGGAAATGACTCTTATAGAAATGGATGCCTTTCTTCATTCTCCGTATTCAACGGCTTCTGTTCTTGGAGCAAAGGCTGCCGGATGTGCCACCAAAGAAGATTATGACCGTCTGTTCCAGATTCTTGACGCACTTGTAGAACGCTGTGCACGTCTTGCCACTTCAATTCTTGCGGCCTGTGTAATCAAGAGCGGTGCAGGTACTTCTTCCGACGAGCCTGTCTGTATTCTCTGCAATGGAACAACATTCTTCAAGACATACAAGATATTTGCCCGTGTACAGGGTTATCTTGAAGACGTGCTTGTACGCGAAAAGGGACTGTATTATGACATAATCAGCCGCGACAATGACATTACTCTTGGAGCCGCTATCGGCGGTCTTATCGGTGAATAAAAGTGCGTTCCACAAAGGTTCTTGCCAAGTCAATACTTTTAATTCTTCTCATTGTTATTCTTGTACTGTTCGGACTGCTCTGGTTTGACTATCTGGGGGTAATTCAGGCAAAAAAAATGTTTGCTCCTGTCTACAGACTGTTCGGGCTAGAACCGCAGACTTCGGTTTCTGTGGCAGGCGGAACAGGTTCTGTTCCTGCAAACCTTGATGATGACCGCTTTGCAAAAAGACTTGAAGCCCTTGACGTACGCACGCAGGAGTTGGATAAGCGCGAGGCTGACGTAAAGGTTCAGGAAGATGCAAATGCCCAGGTTGCCCAGGAACTTGCGGACAAAGAGAATGCACAGTCAGAAAGAGAAAAAACATTTAACAATCTGGTAAAAAAGTACGATGATAGAAGTGTAAACATCGAACAGATTGTGCAAAACCTTAACGGAATGCAGCCTGCCAAAGCAGTGGAAATTCTTGTAAACATGGATGACCAGGACGTAATAGACGTTTTGCGCCGTGCCGAAGAAATTGCCGCCAGTGCAGGAACATCTTCCATGGGTGCCTACTGGCTGTCACTTATGCCCGCTTCACGTGCGGCAGAGATACAGCGCAAAATGGCAAACAAACCGCTTTCCATAAACTAAGGCTGTGGCGGCTGTCCGGTAGTTTCGGAGGTCGCCATGCTTGCTTCAAACATACAGGTCGTAAAATCACAGGGGTTGCCCGAAGTTCAGTCACAAAAAGTGAAGGAACCGCGCCCGGACTCTTCTTTTAAGGATATGCTTGAGGCTGCCCGGACAACAGAAGAAAAGCCTGCTGCAGAAGAACAGAAAGTTTCTTACAAAAAAGGCAATAAATCTCTAAATGACAAAGAAGATATTCCGCAGAATGTTTCTGAAAAAACTGCAGAAGAAACTTTAGTCCAGAATGCAGCCCTTGTACAGGAACAGCCCAAAACAAAAAATGCGCCCCTTTCAAAAGAAGACGCTGGCGCTTTTGCCGCAGAGCCTCTTTCAGAACAGGATATAACTTATCTCAAATCATCTTCCGTTAAAGACAATATTGAATCTTTGCTGACTTTTGCAGAAGAATTCAATTCACAGTCAGCAGAGCAGGAACGTATTCTGGCCGCAGCACAGGTTTCTGTAGACAATCCCGGACAGTTCCTTGAGTCGCTGGAAAATTCTGCTGAAGCACAGGTACAGGCGGCAGCAGTTCCCGAAGGAACAATCGGGGCAGCTCTTGACATGACAGGCAAAAACGAAGGCAAATCATTTTTGAATCTTGCGCAGAGTGGTGAAGAAACAAAAGACGGCCTTTCAGATAATATTCCGCAGAAAAAGAAAACTGAGCAGAAAAGCGTTTTGAACGGGCTGTTTTCGCTTACAGACGAGCGCACGGTAACTGTTCCGGAATCAGAACTCGAATATGACAGCGGCAGCATGAAAATATCGCGTGCGCATTCAGGTTCGGCCGGCGAAACAAGTGTAAATGCTGTTCTTAACATGCCGCAGGATGCAGCAAAAAATATTCTTTCTTCAGACACACAGTCGGCCCAGGCAAGCGGTTCGGTGTTCCAGCAGATGGTTTCACAGCAGATTGCAGCCAGTGCGCCCGATTTTGTAAAAGCCGGAAGCATAGTTTTAAAGGACAATAATTCCGGAACAATAAATATGGCACTTAAGCCTGAAGCTTTGGGAAATGTTAAGATTACTCTTGAACTTTCCGATAAAGTAGTATCCGGTCATATTACCGTAGCAAGCAGGGAAGCGTTCGAAGCTTTTCGCCAGAATCTTGACACTCTGAGACAAGCGTTTGTGCAGAGCGGATTCGACAATGCAACCTTTACGCTGAGCATCGCCCAGAATAATTCACAGGGCGGAATGTTCGGAGGGGAAAGGCAGCAGAGCGCGGAACAGTTCCTTTCTGAAAAGACATACGGTGATTATGCGGTACATTCAAATTCAGGTTCTGCAGTAAGTGCGGGGGACCAGACGTCCTACGAAGCTTCTGCAGATTACAGGATAAATGTCGTCGCCTAAGACGTCAGACTGATTTTTACGAGGTGAATTATGGAAAGCTCCGTTCAGCTTAACACGGCTATGAGTCCGCAGGAAAAGGCCAAGCTCAATATGCAGGTCGACACATTCAACAAATCTCTTGCGGTAAACGGAAGACAGGCGCAGCAGTCGCTCGGAAAAGATGATTTTCTTAAGCTTCTGATAACACAGCTTTCAAATCAGGATCCGACGTCTCCGATGGACAACACGCAGTTTATTGCACAGATGGCCCAGTTCAGTTCACTTGAGCAGATGACCAACATGAACCAGGAATTCGGCAAGCTGAACAATATGCTGGTTTCTTCACAGGCTGTCGGAACAATCGGAAAAACCGTCGATGTTGATGTTGGCGGCGTAAAGACTACAGGTACTGTTGACGCGGTAACTTACGGAAACAATCCGCAGGTACGCATCGGCAATATGTATTATGATATGAAACAGATTTCGGCCGTTTACGGTGAATAATTTTAGAGGGTAGCAATTATGATGAGATCACTTTATGCTGGAGTCAGCGGACTTCAGAACCATCAGACCAGAATGGATGTTATAGGAAACAACATTTCCAACGTTAACACTTACGGATTCAAGCGCGGCCGTGTAAGCTTCCAGGACATGATAAGCCAGCAGATTAACGGTGCTGCACGTCCTACAGAAGAAGTCGGCGGTGTTAACCCCAAGGAAGTAGGACTCGGAATGAGTGTCGCTTCCATTGATACGATTTTTACACAGGGAAATCTTCAGACAACAGGTGTTTCTACAGACCTTGCCATTCAGGGAAACGGATTCTTTGTTCTTAAAAACGGAGATGAAACTTTCTATTCAAGAGCCGGTGTTTTTGGCGTTGACTCAGAGGGAACACTTGTAAACCCGGCAAACGGACTTCGCGTTCAGGGATGGATGGCAGAAGATGCAAACGGCCGCCAGATTGTGCGCACTTCGGCTACTCCTACAGACATTGTAATTCCGGTAGGACAGAAAGACCCGCCGAAAGCTACGGAAAATGTACGCTATTTCTGTAACCTTAACAAAAATACACCCGAAATTCCCGAAAACCCAACTGCAGACCAGCTCCTTGAAGGAACCTGGCAGACAGAAATCAATATTTACGATACTTACGGAAACGCACACCAGGTTCAGATGAATTTCTCTAAAGTTCCGGGAAATCCCAACCAGTGGAACGTAAGCGTAAACGTAGATCCTGACAATGCAGAATTTACACAGACACGCATTGGATTCGGAACAACAGACGGTGTTGCAAATACATATACACTTAACTTTGACAATACCGGAAAGCTTCTTTCTGTTGCAGACAGCGCCGGAAATACTTCAAATCCCGAAGGTGAAATTGTTCTCCAGGCTTCATACAATGTGGCAGACAGTAATGCAGATGCAGCAGGAAATCCGTACAGACATACATTCAGCTTAAGCCTCGGAACAATCGGTTCTATGGAAAATACAATTACACAGGCTGCTTCAAAGAGTACAACAAAAGCCAATTTCCAGGACGGATACAAGCTCGGTTATCTTGACAACTTTAAGATTGACCAGAGCGGAACAATTACCGGTGTTTATTCAAACGGTTCTGTAAGGACAATAGGACAGGTTGCCATGGCCAGCTTTACAAACCAGGGTGGTCTTGAAAAGAAAGGCGACAATACCTATGCAGAATCAATAAACAGCGGTATGGCAAATATCGGTGAAAGCGGTACACAGGGAAAAGGAAGCATGCTTGCCGGAACCCTTGAAATGAGTAACGTTGACCTTACCGAGCAGCTTACTGACATGATTGTAACCCAGAGAGGATTCGAGTCAAATGCCAAGACTATCCAGACCGGAGACTCAATGCTTGAAACAGTAATCAACCTTAAACGCTAATAGAGTTACCTCGCTCTAATTATCATAACTATGCCTTGACCGCATGAACTTCTACCCGGTTTATGCGGTCTTTTTTTTGTTCCAGCTTTGTTTTTTATTGGTTTCGTATCTATAATTAAGATGTTTATATTATTTTAATAGGAGTTTGTTAAAAGGCAACCCTCAGGGAAAAGCTTTCAGGCATGATGATAAGTTCAAATGAGCCTGAAGTAGAAGAAGCCGCTGAACCCGAATTTAATTTTGAGTTCTAAATTCATATAAAAAAAGGCTGCCCTTCAAGAACAAAGGGCAGCCTTTTTTTTAACAATGGCAGTTTTTTAGAACTTTACGTGGAAAGAGAAGGCGCCACTCCAGAGAGCTTCTTCGTAATTTGTCCTGTCCATAAAGCTTCTGATATCTGCACAAACGCTCAGAGATGTCTGGAATACCAGGAAGTTGAATCCTACACCGGCATAAAGCTGAGGCTGAACACCGCTGAAATCCCACTTTCCGTCCTGGTAAGTGCTGCTTGTAGTGTCTGCGTTGCGTGAACCGCTGTCTTCGCCTGAAATTATCAGATTGTTGCCTCCAAGGCTCTTTGTTCCCTTGAAGTTCCATGCCCAGCTTGTAGAAGTGTTTGAAACAAGAGCCCTTGCTCCTCCGAATACTGTTGCAATCATTATGCTCTTTGAAACTTCGGCCTGAACATAGATAACCTGTGTGTTGAACGAAAGATTCATGTTTGCATCAACACCGCTCTTGTCAGAGCTTATTCCGAATGAACCCTTTGTAATATTATATCCTGCACCTACAGAAACCTTTGGAAGAATTACGCCGCCGTCAAGAACGCAGTAGCGTACGTCAATGCCCAATGTAAGATAGTCCGCAGAACCATTGAAGCCGAATGCATTGAATGTCATTGGGGCGCTCATTGATGTAAGTGAATTGGGGTCGCTTAAGTCTACGCTGAACAGAGACGGGTTTGTCATCATTGCACTGATTCCGATGTCGAACGGAAGGAATATACCGCCGATTCTTGCATCAATAGAAACAGTAGGCATTACAAAAGTATCCGGAATAGAACCGAAGTCTACTGAACCGGCTACACTATCTTTTATATTGTCCAAACCAAGTCCTTTGTCATCTTTAGGAACAAAGTCGTTGATCATTTTTTCAAATGCTGTTGCTGCATCCTTAAGTCCTGTCATGTCCATTTTTGTTCCGCCAAGAGAAATACCTACACCAAAGTGAGGCGGTAGTGACGGAAACAGTTTGCCAATATAAGCGTCTGCCCATACATTCTGCTGTGTTGCTGCCTGCGGTGCCGCTACAAGAATGTTTTCTGCAAATGCGTTGAGTCCGTCTGCAATTGCGTTTTTCTGAGTGTCAGCAACTTTAAGTTCATAATCTGCTGCATAAAGAGAAGCAGAAGCCAGTGCTATGACTGCAAATGCAACCGCGAGTGTTTTTGTTTTTTTCATAAGTTCCTCCTGCAATGTAAAGCTTTTTGATTCTGACAAAACCTCTTGTTTTCTCTATTATAATGCATAAAAATTACTAATTCAAGTTTTGCAGGTGTTTAAGGCTGTTTTGAAAAAAATCAGAAAAATATTAAAAAAACAGGCAAATGTTATTGACACAAATACATAATGAGTATATTATCTAAACATCACTTACAAATGCCGGTGTAGCTCAGCTGGTAGAGCGGAGGACTGAAAATCCTTATGTCGTCAGTTCGATTCTGACCGCTGGCATTCAAAAGAGGTTGTTTTTGACAGCCTCTTTTTTTATGTCCGCAGTCCAGCTTAAAAACAAGTTCAATTCAAGTTCAATTCCCCAAAGCGCTTATTAATTCTTGTTAAACTTCCTTTCTTATTATATAATCTTAAGAATGAAATGGTTGATATTGGCATCTGATTTAAAAAATAAGGATTTAAAACCTGTAGAAGACTTTCTGGACAGAACATCAATTTGTGAAGTAGAGGAATTCTTTTTTTCTGGAACAATGGATTGTGCAGAGCTTGAAAAATGTATGAACTGTGTTTCAAAGGCAACCCACTGCATAATCGTTGACGGTTCTTCGTTGCAGAAATCTTCTGACTATAATTTTATTCTCGGATGTCTGTCAGGCAAGGGTGTGCGTACTTTTATTCATGCAGATTCCCTTTATAACCGGCGTTATGAAGTTCTGGACAGAAGCAAAAGTTCGTTTCTGCAGTGCTTTGACACAATGGAAGATCTTCTGGATGTAATTCAGGAGGATTTTATTGCCTACGAAACAGAAGAAAACCAGAAAAACGCCCTTGTTAAACTCATGACGATGGGAATTCCGTTTACGGCAGACAGTTTTGCATACTATCTCGAACATGACAAAAAAGACGTGTGTGAATTGTTCTTTCAGGCCGGAATGCTTATGAGTGCCTTTACTTCTGAAGGTGTTCCTCTTTTGTGCTGTGCAACAAGAAGTGACTGTACAGAAGAAGTTGAATGGCTTCTGGCAAACGGTGCAGACATCAATGCCGTGTCAAAGGACCGCGGTTATTCTGCCGTAATGGATGCCGTCTGGAGAAAAAATTTTGACCTGACAAAGCTTCTTATAAAAAGGGGAGCCGATCTTGATTTTATAAGTTCTGACGGCCAGCCAATTCTTGTTCTTGCAGTAGGAAACGGAAACATTAAGATAGTAAAACTTCTGCTTGAGTCCGGTGCAGATGCCGACGCTAAGGACAGCATGGGTATGAGTGCCCGCGAATATGCCGTTCTGTTCAAAAATCAGGAAATGATTGAACTTATGAAAAAATATCCTCCTGCGGAGAAAAATTGCAATGAATAAAAGTGATTGTGCCATAAAAATAGTATTTGCCGGCGGCGGAACCGGTGGCCATATTTACCCAGGAATTGCAGTTGCAGATGAACTTGTAAGGCTTGCCGGTACTCAGGGTAAAAGCGTAAAAATTTTCTGGATTGGAAACCAGTCCGGAATGGATAAAGATATTATAGAAAAAAATCTTTCTTCTGAAGGCGGCAGTATAGATTCCTTCTACGGAATTCCATGCGGAAAATTAAGACGGTATCTTTCGCTTAAAAATTTTACCGATATATTTAAAATTATTGCAGGCTTTGTGAAGTCTCTTTTTATTCTTGCAAAACTCAGACCCGATGTGCTTTTTTCAAAGGGCGGTTTTGTGAGCGTTCCCCCGTGTGCGGCTGCAAAAATTCTGCATATTCCGTATTACACGCATGAATGTGACTTTACTCCGGGACTTGCTACCAGAATAAACAGCAGAGGTGCAAAGTCCATTCTTCTTTCGTATGAGCGTACGGCCGGATATTTAAAGCCGTCTTTGCGTTCAAAATGCATTGTTACGGGAAACCCCGTGCGTCCTATTTTCTATGAGGACAATTCAGCAAAGGGGCTTGAGTTTCTTAAGATAGAAAAAAAGACAAAACCTGTTCTGCTGGTTCTTGGCGGAAGTCTTGGTGCACGCCAGATTAACAGTCTTGTCAAAGAAAATATAGGCTGGCTAAAGGAACGCTTTGTTGTTGTTCACCAGACCGGTGCGGCCTTTGCTTCTGAACACCCCGAAATTATGCTTATTGATGACGATTCATATAAGCCTTATTCTTTTATATACAAGGAAATGCCTTATGTTATCCAGGCTGCTGACGTTGTTCTTTCACGCTCGGGGGCCAATTCTTTGTGGGAATGCGCCGTCTGCGGAAAGCCCATGGTACTTGTTCCGTTGTGCGGTTCGGGAACACGCGGCGATCAGGTAGACAATGCACGTTTCTTTGAACAGAAAGGATGTGCCCTGGTTCTTGCAGGCCCCGATGCAGATTCAGCCCATTTAAAAAAAGCACTCGAAGAACTTTCTGACGAAAACAAACGTGTAGAGTGTTCAAAAGCCTGTCTTGAACTTTGCGCAAAAACCAGTAGTGCAGCCATAATTGCACAAACAATTCTTGGGGGAATATAATGCCGTTTGCCGTGATTGATTTGATTTTTTTTGGAATAATCCTGTTTGCTGCCATTGTTTGCATGATAAACGGATTCATAAACGAAATTTTCGGAAAGGCAGCACCTTTTCTTTCTATATGGATTTCGCTTCTTCTATACAAAAATCTTGTGACGCCGCTTGAAACTTACATAAAGATTCATGTTCTTGCAGTTATTCTTTCGTTCCTTGTCTTCTTTATAATTTCATTCGTTATCTTTAAGATTGTCCAGCAGATTATAAAAAATATTTTTGGCGGACACATTTTTCTTCAGCTCGACAGATTGCTTGGCTTTGTAATAGGTCTTGTTGAAGGGCTTGCCGTTATTGGAATTATAATTATTGTTCTTGTAGTCCAGCCGTGGTTCCCGACAGACAGTCTTTTGGACGGAAGTTTTTTTATGCGCATTTTCAGCCCGTTCCTTTCGGTTCCCATTAATGCAATTTCTGAGAAGATAACAGATGCAACCGCTTTTGTTCAGGTGGAAAAATGTTTGACAATGTGCTGAACCAGAGTGCCGCAGATTTATTGACATCTGACATTAAGAGTGCAAAGCTGCCGGGCGCGATACTTTTTTCGGGACCGGAATCTTCGGGAAAACTTACAACAGCCCTTGAAACTGCCCGCGTCCTGTCCTGCCGAGGAAAAGTTCCCGGCGCGTGGAACTGTACATGCCCCAGTTGTTTAAGGCACAAAGCTATGGTAAGCCCCAATGTACTTGTAGCAGGGCCTGGTGACTGTACACTCGAGATTTCTGCTGCAAGAAATACGCTTCTTTTTCAGAATGCACAGAATTCAAGTCATCTAGAGGCAGCACGCTATCTTTACATTCGCGCTGTAAGAAAACTTACCGTAAGGTTTAGCCCTGTTTTGTGGGAAGGTGAAGACAAGCTTGCAAAGTTTACGCCGCTTATTCAGGCTATAGATGAAAACCTGGAGCTTTTGTCGCCGGGACGGACGCTTCCCGACGGTGATGAACTTGAAAAAATACTTGACGAAATAGACAAAAACTGCGAAAAACTGGAATCCTCCTTTTTGTACGATTCGCTTCCTGTTTCGCAGATAAGAAATTTTTCTGTATGGGCACATCTTACGTCAAATACAGGAAAAAAAGTTCTTATTATAGAAAATGTCGATCGCATGGCAGACAGCTCACGCAATGCGCTTTTAAAAATACTTGAAGAGCCGCCCGAAAACACAATGTTTATTTTAACGACGGCAAAAAGAGGGGCTGTTCTTCCTACAATCCTTTCGCGTGTAAGAACATACAATTTTTTTGAACGCACGGTGGAACAGCAGCGCAATGTTGTTACAAGAGTTTTTCATTATGTTCCGTTTGCAGGCGATGCCCCCGTGGAAAGTGTAAACGGCTTTCTGCAGACATATCTTCCGGTAAAACCTGAACTTGTCAAAGAATATGCAGCTTCTTTCTTTAAGATGCTTTCTGAAGGCCATGTTCCTGACACTGTTTCTGTCTGCACGGGATGCCTGCGTTTTGAGCCGAGGGTTCTGTTAAAAATTTTCCTTCAGGGAATAGTTGAGTGCCAGAAGCCGCTTTCAAAAACCGCAGCCGGTGCCGAGTGTTCTGCACGCATAATGGCCGCTGTAAGAAAAGCATATAACGATGTTTCTGTATACAACCAGAACCCCGAGGCCGCGCTTGAAGTTCTTGCAAGAAGCGTACTTCAGGTAAACCATCTGAGCGGGGGCGTTCTTCAGGAGATTTTTGCATGACAGATTTTGTAAAGAAGGTTTCAGAAAAAATACCAAAGCTTTCTACCGAACAGGTCGGAATGCTTTTGAATTCTCTGCGTTCAGAAAATGACACACTGGTTTCAATTCTGGAAAGCCTTTCAACAGGACTTATAATCGTAGACAATGACTGGCATATAATTCTGGTTAACAAGGCCGCAGAACGCAATATTCCGTTAAGTGTAAGGGCGCGTGACAAAAACGAAACAATTCCAATCTGGGAACTCATTGACGATACATCAATTGCAGATTTTCTCAAAAAAAGTGCCGAAAAGCAGAATACAAATACCGGCGAAGAATTTTCCATTGCTAACGATGACAAAGTAAAATTTGTGATGCTGACACTTATTCCTCTTGTAACAGGAGAAACCATAGGCGGAACAATTATTTCTGTCAACGATATAACTGAACGCCGCAAGCAGGAAATTCTTATTCACAGAATGGAAAGCCTTGCAAGTCTTACAAATCTGGCAGCTTCTGTTGCACATGAGATAAAAAATCCGCTTGGAGCAATAAGCATTCATATCCAGCTTCTTCAGAAAGCAATCAAAAAGTCGCGCGAAACAGATGGAATGCTGCCTGACGAAAAGTTTATGGAAAAATATCTTTCGGTAGTCAACGAAGAAATTGACAATCTTAATAAAATAGTTCTGGACTTTTTGTTTGCCGTGCGCCCTGTACAGACAAATCTTGAACTTCTGGAGCCCGATTCAATAGTAGAAAAAACGATGGACTTCTTTATGCCTGAATTTGAAAGCAAGAGCATTAAGACAGACGTAAATCTCTGCAAAAACAGTCCGCGGCTTCTTATTGACCAGAAACTGCTCAGGGAAGTGCTTGTCAATCTTGTGCAGAATGCCCTTGCAGCGATGGTTTCACGGTACCAAAACAATTCCGGCGGTAAACTTGTCGTGCGTTCCCTTGTCAAAAGTGAAAAATATATTCTTACGGTTGCAGACAACGGAATAGGAATGGATGAAAAAACTTCCGAACGTATTTTTGAGCCGTACTATACGACAAAGGCAGACGGAACCGGGCTTGGACTCACGATGGTTTACAAAATAATCAAAGAGTTCCGCGGGGACATCAATGTAAAATCTGTAGAAGGAAAAGGTACTGTTTTTACTATTTCAATTCCGGTGCCTCAAAACGGAACAATGCTTCTTTCTTCAGGCGGGGAATCAGATAAAAAATGAAATTTACAATTCTAATAATTGATGATGAAAAAAACATACGTGAAGGGCTTGCTGCAAATTTTGAACTCGAAGAATACAATGTCAAAACAGCAGCCAGTGGTGAAGAAGGACTCAAACTCATTGAACGAGGGGACATAGATCTTGTCATAACAGACCTTCGTATGAACGGAATAAGCGGCGAAGAAGTCCTTAGAAAAGTCACGGCAGAAACACCGGGAATTCCTGTAATTATACTTACGGGACACGGAAGTATAGATTCTGCAGTAGATGCAATGAGGCACGGAGCTTACGATTTTCTTACGAAGCCGCTTAATCTTGACCAGCTGGACATGATTGTAAAGCGTGCCCTGGAAAGCCGTGAAATGAGCCTGCAGCACCAGCAGTTAAAAAAAGAAATAGAAGGCGAAAATGTCCTGAGCGGAATGATTGGAAAGTCCCAGGCTATGCTTAAGATAATGGAAACTATAAAAAAAGCGGCATCTTCCAAGGCAAACGTGCTTATTACAGGCGAAAGCGGTGTTGGTAAAGAAGTTGTCGCCAGGGCAATACATGAACTTTCGCCCCGCAAAAACAAGACAATGATAAACGTGCACTGCGCGGCACTCAGTGAAACGCTCCTTGAAAGCGAACTGTTCGGACATGAAAAAGGTGCATTTACAGGAGCCGACCATCTTCAGAAAGGGCGTTTTGAACTTGCACACGGAAGTACGATTTTCCTGGATGAAATAGGCGAAATAAACCAGAATGTACAGATAAAAATTCTTCGTGTGCTTGCTGAACGAAAGTTTGAGCGTGTAGGCGGTGAACAGACAATAGATGTAGACGTCCGTGTAATTGCAGCTACCAACCGCAATCTCGAAGAAGAAATAAAAAAAGGAAATTTCCGCGAAGATTTGTACTTCAGGCTTAACGTAATTCACATACATGTACCGCCGCTGAGAGAACGCAAAGACGATCTTCCTTTACTGATGGCTTCTTTTCTGGAAGAATTCAACCGCGAAAACTCAAGGTCCATAAAAGGAGTAGACAGCAGGGCAAAGTCTGCCATGTTCAAATACGACTGGCCTGGAAACATACGTGAACTTCGCAACTGCATGGAAAGTGCCGTGGTAATGTGTTCGGGTGATGAAATTGGACTGGACGACCTGCCACCTTCTATTAGCAGGAGTGCAGGAACAGAAAGCATAGTTATTCCCCTTGGAATAACGCTTGATGAAGCAGACAAAGTTATTGTACAGCAGAATCTTGCGGCAAACAGAAACAACAAAAGCAAGACAGCAGAAATTCTTGGAATAGGTCGCAAGACCCTTCAGAGAAAAATTGTGGACTGGGGAATAGAAACGCCGGAGAATGCCGATGAGCTCGGAGACAATGTATGACAGACTCGGTGATTTACTGAGCAAAACCCTCGAAACAGGTTTTGTAAAAACCGCCGCCCCCGGTAAAAAAGTGAAGGACGGCGCGCGCAAAAAAAATACAGAACAAAAGCTCCGTTCCGCGGCAGAACAAAACCAAACCGCCACCCGTCGTGAGAACACCGCCAATCGTCGCGAAAACACCGCCACCCGTCGTGAGAACACCGCCAATCGTCGCGAAAACACCGCCACCCACCGCGAAAACACCGCCACCCACGAAAATACCTCCACCCACGAAAACAGACAGTCTTTCGTATACCATTCTGCCGTAAAAAAAATCACCCCCGAACTGGCGCGCGCCTACAGGCTTTTGGGCATAACATTCAGCGCCACAACAGAAGACGTAAAAAAAGCATACAAAGAAAAAATAAAATACTACCACCCTGACCGTCATACCGTAAATGCCGTAATGCAGAAAATTGCAACAGACAAGACACGGCAGGTTGTAGAAGCTTTTACCCTTATAATGAAATTTCTTGAACAATAAAAAAGGCGGAACCAAAGCCAACCTCCAAGCTCTGATTCCGCCAAAAAAAGCAGCTAAAGATAATTCGAAAAATTAAATAACAGTTCCGTTGGGAATTACTGCACCTTTTCTGATTACAATTATTCCGTCTGCACTGTAGAAGAGACCGTGGTCTCCGTCTTCGTATTTTCTTCCGCTAACATTTATACAGCAGTTTTCGCCAATGTGGGCGTTTTTATCAATAATGGCTTTGTTAATCTTACAGTTTTTGCCGATTCCAAGATTCGGGACACCTTTTTCCTTGTTGTCTTTCTTTGCAGCTTCTGTCTCGTAGAAGTCGGCACCCATCATTATAACGCCTTCAAGATCACAGCCTTCATTGATTACGGAACGAACACCAATTACAGAATGCTGAATGCGAGAATTTGTTATTACACATCCTTCGCTTGCAAGGGTAGAAACCATTTCTGCATGATTTATTTTGCTTGGCGGAAGATTTCTCATGTGTGTATAAATAGGCTTGTCTTCGTCATAGAAGTTAAACTGCGGAATAGGATTTGTAAGGTCAAGTGTAGCTTCATAGAACGAACGTATTGTTCCGATGTCTTCCCAGTAGCCGTTAAAAATGTAGCTGCTTACTTTCTTTGACTTTATTGCCATTGGAATAATTTCTTTTCCAAAGTCATTGTAGTCATTGTTAAGCATTTCTTCCATTGTGTCGGCATCAAAGATATAAATACCCATCGAAGCAAGATATTCAAGATTTGAAGGAAGTTCAGGATCCCTCGCAGCTTCTGGAATCTTCCAGTCGTCAATGTTCATGTCCTTTGCAGGCTTTTCCATAAATGCAGTAATTGTGTTTGACTCGTCTACCTGCATTATTCCAAAGCCCGAAGCATCACTTCTGTTTACGGCTTTTGCAGCAATTGTGATGTTTGCGCCGCTCTTCAAGTGCTGGTCCATGAATTTCTTAAGATCCATGCGGTAAAGCTGGTCGCCCGAAAGAATAATATAGTGGGTAGGGCGCTGTACCTTAAAGTGACCGAAGTTTTTTCTTACGGCATCTGCGGTTCCTTCGTACCAGCCTGAATGTTCCAGTGTCTGTTCTGCAGCAAGAATTTCTACGAAACCGCGACTGAAACGGTCAAAATTGTAGGAATTGATAATGTGAAGGTGCAGTGAAGCAGAGTTAAACTGTGTAAGAAGATAAATTTTTTTGTAACCGCTGTTGATGCAGTTTGAAATAGGAATATCTACAATACGGTACTTGCCACCGAAAGGTACCGCAGGTTTTGATCTTTCTTTTGTAAGGGGGTAAAGACGTGTACCTTTTCCGCCTCCAAGAATAATGGCCAGAACTCTTGGCTCTTCGTAATTTTCAGATGACATATTATTAAATTCCTCCTGAGTTTCTATCGTGGAAGAACCGAGAATTATTGAACTTCCATATAAAAAATTATAAATCTGTTTGGGGAATTTTGCAACAAAAATGTGCGATAATGTTCTATTTAAATACTTTTTTACACGGTTTTAATTCCACCGTTTTCAAGCACTTTAAGAAAATCTTTTTCCTGCATGGGCTTTGCGTAATAGAAGCCCTGGGCAATATCACAGCCAATCTTGCGCAGAAGATCCGACTGGATTTTTGTTTCAACACCTTCTGCAACTGTTGTAATATTCAGTTTTTTTGCCATTTCTATTACCGACGTAATTATTATGCTTTCCTTCGTATTTTCGGGAACGCTCGAAAGAAATTCCTTATCCAGTTTTATTACGTCTGCCGGCATATCCTTAAGAATATTGAGTGAAGAATAACCTGAACCAAAGTCATCTACAGAAACCTTGAATCCGGCTTCTTTGAGGCTGTTTATTACATTTATAAGTTTCTTTTTGTTGTCGAATACAATTCCTTCTGTAAGTTCAATTTCCACACTGTTGGGGCCAATGTCATACTGCGATGCAATTTTTTTAAGGGTCGGTGTAAGGTTTGAATTGTACAGATTGTATCGCGAAAGGTTGAATGAAACGGTTATAGGTTCGCCGAATGTTTTTGAACGGCTGTTTTTATTCCACGAGTCCAAAAAGCTGCATACATTTTGCAGAACATATTTGTCTATCTTCTCAATAAAACCGTTATTTTCAAACAGCGGTATGAATTTTCCAGGTAAAAGGAATCCCTTCTGCGGATTGTTCCATCTTATGAGCGCTTCTGCACCTATAACTTTATCGTCGGAAAATCTTATTTTCGGCTGGTAGTAAACTTCAAATTCCCTGTTTTCTATAGCCTTGTTCATGGAAAGCGTAAGTTCACGGTTCCAGTCGTTTTCGGTTTTCATTTCTGTCGTGTATTCCATTACGCGGTGTGTGGCATAGGAATTTTTGCCCAGTTTCTGCGCCTGGTTTGCCTTGTCTATCATGCCGCTGATGTCGGCATTGGGCGCGTCTATATAGTAAACGCTTGAACTGAACGTAAGATTGTAGCGTTCTGGCAGAAGTTTTTCTATATGGTCATCGACTTTTGACATTTTGAATACTCTGTCTTCGAGTTCCCAAAAGTCCGGGCTTTTCATGAAAAAGACAAAGTCATCGGCATAATAGCGGCATACAAGTTCGTCTTCACGTTTTTCTCCCGCAAAATGTTTTCCAAGTTCGGTAAGAATCTGGTTTCCTTTTGAAACGCCGAAACTGTCATTTATAAGCCTGAAGTTGTCTATGTTTATTGAAAGAATAAGGTATTCCCTGGGTTTTGCATTTTTAAGAATGGCACGGGCATCGGTTTGAAACTTGTTGAAAGTAGACATACCGGCAATTTCGTCATATTCAATGATGCGTGTTTTTTTCTTGAGCAGCAGAATAAGAAACAGTGAAATGAAGAATACAAAAACAAGTGTGACTGTAAGGACAATCCGTAGTATGCTGTTTTCTTTTTTCTGCTTTAAGTCCTGAAGTGTATGCTCTGAACGAAATTTAAGCTCCTCTTCAAATACAACTGTAGTCAATTCTTTCCAGTTAATGGTTTTAAGTACTTTGTTGAAAATGGGGACAAGTGTTTTTGCATAAGGTTCGCGTATTCCGAATTTCTGGTAATAATTTATGTCCAGTGGAACAATCTTGCAGTCTTTTACAAAGTTTGCATACGAAAGTTCAAACTGTCCTATAATAATAAAGTCTGTTTTACCTTTTATGAATTTATCCAGAACTTTTACCGGGTCTTCACTTATTTCAAAAACAGTTCCCTGCGGAAAATATCTTTTTATTTGATTCTGTTCCGTAAGGCTAAAGTCGGCAAGACATATAGTATCGCCTTTTTTTGGAAGCCGGTCACTTCTTGAAACAAGATAAATTGCAGAAGTGTAGATTCCTTCTGTGTATTTTATCTGGCTGGAAGGTGGAATTCTGTTTGTGTAACCCATGATTATCTGGGCTGTACCTTCCTGAATATAACGTATGCTTTCCTGATAGTTTTTTGTAGGAATATACTGGGGCTGAATCCCGATTTTTCTGCATACCGCGTCAAGAATTGACTTGTTAATACCTGCGTATGTTTTGTTCTCGGCAGAATCTGTCTTTAATATTTCAAAAGGTGGCCATGACGGGTCGCCTACAATCTTAAGTGTAGGGTTCAAATTTATAAACTGTATTTCTTCCTGAGTAAATGTTATTTTCTGTGGCTGTTCGTCTTTTGAAATTGCCGGGGACGGAAAAATTGTCTGAGCCTTAAGTGGTGCGTTGTTAATCAAAAAAATCGCCGCAATTGCTGCAATGTGAAGTAAAGTCTTTGTTGTAACGGATTTTCTTTTCATAAGTGTAGTTTAATTTTCATTATAAGTCTGAAACAGAAATAATTCAAGACTTATTTAAGCATTTTGGTGCTGTTATGGGGCTGTATTTTTATTTCTGAATCCGCAAATTCATTCCTGTACAGGCAGTACTGTCAAAGCTAAAAAAAAATCTTAAATGCCGCGGCGAAATTCCGATAATGTATATGAGGTAGTTATGATAAGAGGTTGGTACATCGGGGCAAGTGGAATGAATGCCCAGCAGAACAGACTGGATGCAATTTCCAATAATATCGCAAATGTTGATACTACGGGATATAAAAAAGATATTCCTGTAAGCAAATCGTTCAGCGATCTTCTCCTGAGGCGCACTGCTGCAGACGGAGTGTACGAAACTCCGTTCGGTTCGGCAGATGCAGCACCGATCATAGGCGGAATAGGGCTTGGGGTAGAAACAAACGAGCTTTATACTGACTTTGAACAGGGATCATTCAAATCTACAGAGACAAAAACAGACTTTGCACTTTCTGGCGAAGGCTTTTTTACAGTACATACACCTGCAGGCGAGCGCTATACCCGCAACGGAAACTTTGTTCTTGGAAAAGAAGGCATTCTTCTTACAAAAGACGGGTACCCGCTTATGGGTGAAAACGGACCGATTCATGTAGAAAACGACAAATTCTTTCTTAATGAAGACGGCCTCATTTATTCTGCCGAAGACAACACTCTCATTGACCGGGTTAAAATTGTAAGATTTGACAACGAGCGCTACCTTAAAAAAGTCGGAAACTCCATGTGGACAGAAACCGACATTTCAGGACCTTCACATATTGCCGAAGGTGACGAGCGGCCGCGTCTTCTGCAGGGTTATACCGAAACAAGCAATGTCAATATCGTTAACGAAATGGTTCAGATGATAGAAATAAACAGAGCTTATGAAGCAAACCAGAAGAGTGTTCAGACTCAGGATACGATGATGGACACACTGTGGTCAAAGGTTGTGACTGTCAACAGGTAATTTACGGGCAGAACTGAAAACTAATTTTTAAGGCAGGGTAATTTTATGGTAAGAAGTTTATGGAATGCGGCAACCGGAATGAACGGCCAGCAGGCAAATATAGATACAATTTCGAACAATCTTTCCAATGTAAATACAACCGGATTCAAGCAGCACCGTGTTGAATTCGAAGACCTTATGTACCAGACTGTAAAGCTTGCGGGAACTCCGGCTACAGAAGATACTGTTACACCTGTAGGGCTTCAGATGGGAAGCGGTGTTAAAGTAGGCGCAACGCAGCGCATTATGGCACAGGGATCGCTTCAGGCTACAAATGTAGATACAGACGTTGCTATTGTTGGTGACGGATTCTTTCGCGTGCAGCAGTACGACGGAAGCTGGGCCTACACAAGGGACGGTTCTTTTAAAGTAGACTCAACAGGCCAGCTTGTAACTGCAAATGGTCTTCGTGTTATGCCCGAAATCATTATGCCCGAAGGATTCCAGCTTGAAACACTTGCAATAAGTGATGACGGCCGCGTAAATGTAAAGGTAAACGGTGAACTTGATCCTGTTCAGGTTGGACAGCTTGAACTTTACAGGTTTCCCAATGCCGTTGGTCTTGAAAATACAGGGGACAATCTTTATAAAGTAACAAACGCTTCGGGTGAACCAATTGCAGGACGACCCGGATTTGAAGGAATGGGAATTACAAAACACAAGTTCCTTGAAATGAGCAATGTTTCTGTTGTTAACGAAATGGTTCAGATGATTGTTGCCCAGCGCGCCTATGAGTTCAATTCAAAAGCTATTCAGACAAGCGACAATATGCTTCAGACTGCAGCAACTTTAAAGCGCTAAGGGTAGGTTAAAATATGGCTGTTAACGGACTTTCAGGACTTGGAATAACGGGAACCCTTTCCAACGGGGTAGAATCTGTAAGAAACGCACGCAGGGAAGGAGAAGAAAACAAATTTCTTTCACTTGTACGCGAAATGTCTGCAAAAAGTGATTCCAGTGACAAAACTGTGTCCGGAGTGTCTTCGTCCCAGATTCAAAGGGGACGCAGGCTTAACGGCGACTATACAAATGGCTTTTACAATGCCTTTACTTCTGAGTCAGACAAAAATGCTGCTCCAAAAGGATTCGCCGCAAATTCCGCTTCCAAAGGTTCAAAAAAAATTACCATAGACAAAACTTCGGAACTTTACGAACAGTCACTTGAACTCGAAAACTACATGGTAAAGATGATGCTTTCTTCAATGCGCAACACAATCCAGAAAAGCGATCTGCTTGGAAAAGAAAATTCCTATGCGCGTGACATGTATGAAGACATGATGTACGACAACGTTGCCGAGTCAATTACAAAAAATGCCGGTCTTGGACTTGCAGACCAGATTTACATAGAAATGGCGGGACTGCGCTGATATATCTGCATTAACTTCCATAAAATGCAAAAATGTTGTAATCTGTTTGTATTATGACTAACGAAAAAACACTTCCCGAAAATCTAAGGGGAGTTCACTTCCACTTTGTAGGAATAAAGGGAACCGGAATGGTTGCACTTGTGGAAATTCTTAATTCCCGCGGTGCAAAAATTACCGGCAGTGATGTTTCTGAACATTTTTATACCGACGACGTTCTTGATTCACTTGGAATAAAAGCGCTTCCTTTTTCCCGAAGCAATATTACACCTTCTGTAAATTACGTAATTTATTCAAGCGCATATTCTGCAGAAAAAAATCCCGACCTTATTGAAGCTGCATCCCGCGGTATTCCAATGATGCTTTACAGCGAGGCCCTTGGTGCAATAAGCAGAACGGCATACAGCTGCGGTGTCTGCGGTGTTCACGGCAAAACTACAACTACAGGTCTTTGCGGTACTATTCTTGAAGATTTGGATCTTCCTTCGCAGGTTCTTGCAGGAAGTGTAATTGCTTCGTTCGGCAATTCTTGTACAATGACGTCTCCGTTGTGCAAATCTTCTGACCATCATTATTTTGTTGCCGAAACATGCGAGTATCAGCGTCATTTTATGGCTTTTTTCCCGCAAAAAATTATTCTTACTTCAGTCGAAAGCGACCATCAGGATTATTACCCGACGTACAATGACATAAGGGATGCTTTTGTAGACTACATAATGCGTCTTCCTCACGGCGGAACTTTAATTTACTGCGCAGACGACAAGGGTGCATGCGAAACTGCAGAGATTGCCCGTTCAAAAAGAAGCGACATACGTTTTATTCCGTATGGCGAAAAGGCACAGGGCGATTATTCCTTAAAAATTGGAAAGGTAAGCGCCGGAAAACATGCGTTCAGTCTTGCCTGTACAGGTGAATTAAGCATACGTGTTCCGGGAGACCACAATGTAAGAAATGCCGCTGCTGCCGTGGCTCTTTGCCGTGAACTTCTTGCAGAGGACAAAAAGAACCCCGCGGACTATACAAAAAAAATTGCCGCTTCACTTGAAAAATTCCGAGGCGGTAAAAGACGCAGCGAAATTATTGCCCGCGCTGTTTCTCCCTGCGGACAGGAAATAATTGTAATAGACGACTACGGCCATCACCCGACTGCGGTTGCTTCTACACTGGCAGGCTACAGGGACTTTTACCGCGGACACAAAATAATTGTAGACTTTATGAGCCACACTTATACTAGAACGGCGGCACTTCTGGATGAGTTTGCTTCAAGCTTTTCTTCTGCAGACAGCGTAATCATAAACAAAATATATGCCAGTGCCAGAGAAGACGCGAGTGCTGCGCCGGTTACAGGAAAAATTCTTGCAGAACATACAGCAAAAAAACACCCCGACGTAACATATGCCGCCGAATTTGAAGAAGCGGCTGAGTGTGCGCTTAAAAAACTTTCTGTTCCCAGCGGCCCCAAATATCCCGACGGATACGTTTTTGTAACAATGGGTGCCGGTGACAACTGGAAGGCAGGAAAACTTCTTTTGGAAAAGCTTAAGAATTTAGGATGCGAGGTTAAATTATGAACAGCATGACAGGCTACGGCTACAAAGAAACAGTCGTTGACGGAACTCAGGTAAGTGTAGAAATCCGCTCGGTAAATTCAAGGTTTATGGACCTTAATGTAAACATTCCTTCCTACCTTAACTCACTTGAAGCAAGAATACGCTCTTTGGTTACAGAAAGCATTGCACGCGGCAAAATTGATCTGAGCATCCGTGTGCGCGACTTGAACTCTACGGCAACGGTAACAGCAGATCCCAAGGCTGCAAAAATGTATTATGACGCAATTTCGCAGATAGCAGATGCAATTGGTCTTCAGAAAGAAAATATTCCGCTTTCACTTGTTGTCGGGCAGGAAGGCGTCCTTAATGTCTCGCACGATTATGATGCCGAAGTTTACTGGAATAAAATAAACGGAATACTCGGTGAAGTTCTGGCGCAGTTTGTTTCTGACAGAAAGCGTGAAGGTGAAAATCTAAAGGCCGATCTTCTTGCTAAACTTGACGTGCTTGACTCGTGCGCCGCTTTCTTTAAGGAATGGCAGCCCAAAATGGAAGAAAAGTTCCGCACTCAGATTGAAGGCCGCTTTAAAGAACTTCTGGGAGACCATGCCGACGAAAACCGCATAATGGAAGAAACAGCGGCAATGCTTGTAAAATATACAATAAATGAAGAAATTATACGTCTTGCAAGCCATCTCAAGGCACTCAGAAAGGAATTCCTTGAAAATCCTGTTCCGGGAAAGCGCATTGACTTTATATGTCAGGAAGCAAACCGTGAAATAAACACAATCGGCAGCAAAAACCAGTTTACAGAAGTCGGCGCAATGGTAATAAAAGCAAAGGATGCTCTTGAAAACATACGCGAGCAGTCCAAAAATGTTGAATAAAGTTGAATAAAGGAAGTTCGTTATGAAAAACTATGCAATTCCCGAAGGCAAAGAGCTTAGAATCGCCATAAGCGGAAGGTCCGGCTGCGGCAACACAACTGTAAGCACTCTTCTGGCGCAGAAGCTCGGTGTAAAACTCATTAACTTTACGTTCAGACAGCTTGCGGCCGAAAAAAATCTTACTCTTGCGCAGGTAATAGAAAATGCAAAAACAGATGACAGTTATGATGTTACCGTAGATACACGGCAGGTAGAACTTGCCAGAAGTGAAAGTTGCGTTTTGGGAAGCCGCCTCGCAATATGGATGCTTAAAGAGGCAGATCTTAAAGTCTATCTCATAGCAGATGATGATGTAAGGGCAAAAAGAATCCTTAACCGCGAAGGAGGGGATATTGAACAGATCAAGGCGTTTACAGCCATGCGCGACAGTGAAGATTCCCGCCGCTATAAAAAACTTTACGGAATAGACAACAGTGACTATGCTTTTGCAGACATGAAAATTGACACTGCAAAATATACTCCGGAGCAGATTGTTGAACAAATCCTTTCCGAACTGGAACAACGCGGTTTGGTAGACTAAAAAAAGCGGCTGTCCCCCTTATAAGACAGCCGCTTTTTTATGAACTCAATATTTTTTGTCTGCGTAGCCAATCCAGCCGTCATTTTCTATGAGAGCCTTTTCAAAACCTTCCAGGTTGAACGGGTAACTCTTTGAAAGTGAACCGGCAATAAGCTTGACTTTCCATGTTCCGTCTTCTTTCTGCTCAATCTTACATTCTGTATCTTTGCTGGCAAATGTATGGAACATATCTTCTATAGTTTTTTTGTCAAGATCAAGAGCAAGAAGGCCGCAGTTGTACATGTTCTGTCTGAAAATGCGTGCAAAATTTACTGCTATAACACAGTAGATTCCGTTTACCTCAAGGGCCCACGGAGCATGTTCACGGCTGGAACCGCAACCGAAGTTCTCGCGTGTAATGATAACTTTTTTTCCGGGAACGTCTGTCTTGGGATTAAATCCTTCAAGCTTTAAATCTTCCAGAAGATAGGGAGCCAAAGCCTGCTTGGTATTTTCCGTAAGATATTTTGCTGGAATAATTTCGTCAGTATTAATGTCTGAGCGGTCCAGAAAAAGAACTTCACCACCGAACTGTTTCATAGCTTTCCTCTTTGTTAATTTCATATATTGTAACTCCTGTGAACCAAGAAAAACTCAGTTCACGGAGCCGCAATGCGCATTTAGCCTCTGTAAAGGCTTGAATTTGTTATTGTACCTGCAATTGCTGTAGCTGCAGCCGTAGCCGGGCTCATAAGGTGAACCATTCCGCCTTTGCCCATGCGTCCGTTAAAGTTTCTGTTTGTGGTAGAAGCACAGACTTCACCTTCTGCAAGAACACCGTTGCTCATTCCAAGACAGGCACCGCAGGTTGGGTTTGTAACACAGAAACCTGCATCCATGAAAATGTCAATGAGACCTTCATCAAGAGCCATTTTGTAAACCTTTGGTGTTGCAGGAGAAACAATTCCCCTTACGCCGTCTGCAATCTTGTGTCCCTTAAGAATAGAAGCGGCAACACGAAGGTCACTTATTCTTCCGTTGGTGCAGCTGCCGATGTAAACCTGATCAACTTTTGTTCCCTTCATGTCAGAAACAGCTTTTATCTGGTCAGGCTTATATTCAACAGTACAAACAGGAGCAAGATTTGACAAGTCAAAAGTGTAAATTTTTTCATATTCTGCATCTGCATCATCATTCCACTTTGAATATTCAGCAAGGGCTGCTTCTTTTGATGCAAATTCATCCTGAATGAACGGCCAAAGGTATTCTACAGTTGTCATATCAGGAAGGCAGATACCGCTTGTTGCACCGGCTTCTACAGCCATGTTGCAGATTGTCATGCGCTCTTCCATTGAGAAGGCATCTACTATGGGTCCTGTAAATTCAACTACGCAGTTTGTAGCTCCGTTTACACCAATCTGACCGATAAGCCAGAGAATTACGTCTTTGGCAAAAACGCCTTCTTTAAGTTTTCCGTTAAGAACAAATTTTATTGTTTTTGGCTCGCGGAATGAACATACTCCTTTAAGAATTCCTACTTCAAGGTCAGTTGTTCCGACTCCTGCTGCAAATGCACCGAAAGCACCGTGTGTACAGGTATGGCTGTCTCCCATGATTACTGTAAAGCCCGGTCTTACAAAGCCTTTCTCGGGGAATATGGCATGGCATACACCGTTGGCTCCTATGTCAAAGAAGTCCTTTATGTCGTTTCTACGTGCCCATTCGCGCAATATTTTTTCCTGCATTGCACATTTGCTGTCTTTTGCAGGTGTAACATGGTCTATTACTGCCTTGATTTTTGTGCTGTCAAAAACCCTGTCTTTTCCTCTTTCTACAAGGTCGTTGATGGCAATAGGGGTTGTTATTTCGTGGCAGAATACACGGTCCAACTTAAGAATATTTGTTCCTTCAAACGGCTGCTCAACCATGTGAGCGGCAAAAATTTTCTGTGCTATTGTTTTTCCCATAGGTTACCTCTTTTCTGTAAAAACTTAAATACTACTGAAGTTTATACAGTATTTATAAAACTGTCAATATTGAAAACTACATCAAAAACAGTAATGTGTTTGTCTTAACTTACTACGTTCTGTGGGCAGCCGGCAATAAAACAGCGTATGTTTGCTATTACAATGTCAAGAAGTCTCTGTCTGGTTTCTGTTGCAGCCCACGCAATGTGCGGAGTTAAAAGGCAGTTGGGTGCACCAAGAAGGGGATTGTCTGCTTTCATTGGCTCTTCGCTGACTACATCTGCGGCATAACCTGCTATTCTGCCTGTGTCAAGGGCTTTTCTTACGGCATTTTCGTCAACAAGGGCACCTCTTGCAGTGTTTATGATTACTGCAGTTTCTTTCATGAGTGAAATGTTCTTTTCGTTGACTATTCCGCGCGTTGCCTCTGTCAAAGGTGCATGGAGAGTAAGAAAATCTGACTGTTTGAAAAGCTGTTCTGCATCTACAGGATTTTCTATAAGTGGATTCGGGGTTCTTGTACAGACAATTGTACGCATTCCGAAAGCTTTTGCTATTGATTCAACCCTTGAACCTATGCTGCCGTAGCCAAAGATTCCGAGTGTTTTGCCGTCAAGTTCGACCGGAGCGTGCTTCCAGTAACAGAAGTCTTTGCTTTTTACCCAGTCACCGGCCATAACACTTGCCGAATGTTCTGCTGTTTTACATGCAAATTCGAGGATGAATGCAAATGTAAGCTGAGAAACGCCTGCCGTACTGTAAGTCGGAACGTTTGTTACCGTAACATTGTGGCGTCTGCATGCTTCGAGGTCAATCACATTGTAGCCGGTCGCCTGTACGCCGATGTAGCGCAGGGAGGGGCAGGCCGCAAGTATTTCTTCTGTAATGTTTATTTTGTTAAGAAGAACTGCATCGCTGTCTCCTATTCTGGAAACAACATCTTTTTGTTCTGTACGCGGATATACTGTTACTGAACCGAATTCTTCAAGCGGTTTCCAAGACAAATCACCCGGATTAAGCGCATTGCCGTCAAGAATTGTAATTTTCATAGACAAAATTCAGCCGAGTGCAATGACACCGGTAGAACTGATTGCGTTGTTTATAGCGTCTTCTATACCGGCAACACTTTCGTCAAAGTCTACACAGACTTGGCATTTGGCTGCAGATGATACTACGGAAGCAACTCCGGCTACAGCTTTTACTGCCTCATCTACTTTTGCCGCAGTTGAATCATCATCCATTCCAGTTACATAAATCTTCTTTTGCATCTGTTAGCTCCCGCAAAAAATCAATAGTTACATTATAATCATGAACAGTGAAATTTTCAAGAGAGTTTTTTGCAGTTGTGTAAGGATACGTTTAAAGTTTAATTTTTCTGTTCTTTGCCGGAATCGCAATTTTTGTTATGCTGCGAAACCGAACGTCCCAACTGGCCGCATGCACCGCCTATTTTTACACCGCGGCGTGTTCTCATGCTTACGTTAAGGCCGGCTTTTTCAAGCAACTGTACAAAAAAGCGGCATTCATTCTGTGAAGGAGTCTTGAATTCCATTCCTTCAACAGGGTTCCACGGAATAAGGTTGATGTAAACGTCCATTCCCGAAGCAAATTCTATAAGACGCTGTGCACTTTCTTTTGTCGTGTTTGTTCCGGCAAGAAGTGCTGCTTCAAGTGTGACGCGCTTTCCTGTTTTGTTTATATAGTAGACAATCGCTTTTTTAAGTTCCGGTAGCGGGTTTCCGAGTGTAACAGGCATGAGTGTTTTTCTGAGTTCTTCGTCGGCCGTAGTAAGTGAAACAGCAAGTCTCATGGAAGGTCCGTTGTCTGCAAGATCGTAAATTCCTTTTGTGAGCCCGCATGTACTCAGTGTAATTCTTCTGGAACTGAGTGCGCGCCCGTCTTTGCTGGTAAGAATTTCCACGGCCTTTCTTATTGAAGAAATGTTCTGGAGCGGTTCACCCATTCCCATAAAGACAATGTTGTCCAAGGTTCCGGCTTCTTTTTCCATAAGAAGGAATTCTTCTACAATTTCGCCTGCCGTAAGGTTTCTTCCTAAACCAAGTTTTCCTGTCTGGCAGAAGGCACAGCCCATTGCACAACCGGCCTGGCAGCTTACACACGCCGTTTTTCTTCCTTCGCGGTCAGTCAAAAGAACAGTTTCTATTGCACGCCCGTCTTTGAGTGTTATCTGAAGCTTTATTGTTCCGTCGGGATCGTGAAGAGCCTTTGACACTTTTGAAGTATAAATGCACGCTTTTTCTGAAAGGGCTGCACGCGTGGTTTTGTCAAGATTTGTCATTGCGTCAAAAGAAACGGCACCTTTTGAAACCCAGCTGAATATCTGCTTTCCCCTAAAGGCCGGCTTTATTTCAAGCGCAGAACAAATTTCTGCAGGCAGAAGTCCCGTTATGGATATTTTTTCTTCCATGACTAGATTTTTCCTGCTTCGAATTTTTCAAGAAGTTCGTTAACGGCCTGGTTTCTTATTCCCTGTTTCTGGAAAGAACGGAGAGTCTCTGCTGCCTTGTCTTTTCTTCCTGTCTTCAAAAAGCAGTCGGCAAGGTCAATGTAAAGACGGTGGTTTTTTTTGTCATCGCGGATGAGTTTTTCAAGGCGTTCTATAGCTTCGTCAAATTTGCCTTCACCTTTGCAGATGAGTGCAAGACCAAGTGCTGCATAAATGTCAAAGTCTATGTCCATGGCACGGTTGTAGTAATCTGCAGCCGTCTTGTAGTCACCGGTATTTCTGTAAGCATCTCCTGCGCGTGTAAGAATTACTTTGTTTTTTGGGTCAAGCTCAAGAATTCTGTTCCAGTATTCAATTGAGCGGAACTGCTGGTTCATTCCCCTGTAGCAGTCGGCAATTCCGAAGAGGGCATAGAAATTTTTGGGGTCCATTTCAAGTGCGTGCTCAAAGTAAATAAGCCCCTTATCAAAAGACTTGAGTTTTCTGTGGCAGTTTCCTATTGAAGTCAAAACCCTTATGTCTGTATGTTCGGGATTTGCTTCGAGCATTTTTGTCCAGTAAAAAAGTGCGTCCTTGTATTCCTTGAAGTCATAGTGCAGGTGACCAAGACCAATTAGGGCGTAGGCATTGTTTTCTTCCATTTCAAGAACCTTGCGGTAAAGTTCCTTTGATTTCTTGAAGTCTCGGATTTTTCTGTATGCATCGGCAACCCTGGTAAGAACCGTTATGTTGCCGTCATCGTGAACAAGATACTGTTCCCAGATAGCAATGGCTTTATGATAATTGTTGAGGGCTTTGTAGCAGTCCGCCAGACCGAACAGGGCATAATTGTTTCCAGGGTGATAGGAGAGACATTTTGTGTAGTAGTCTATTGCGTTTTTGTAGTGGGCCTGCTTGCGTTCACTGTCACCGAGTCCTACAAGAGCGTAGTTGTTGTTTTCTTCTATATCAAGAATCTGTCTGAAACTGGCAACGGCTTCGTTTGTTTTGTTGTCTTTAAGAAGATTGTAGCCTTTTTTTGACAGTTCGCTTATTTCTGAAGCTGTCGAATCATCTGCCTTCGGGGGGTCGAATTCAGAGGCTTCTGTCATGTCAAACAGAACGTCATTTTTTTTAATTTCACTCACTTTTTTCTTCTCCCATGTGTTTTTAACTACATTTTCAGCATTGCGGAAACCGTTCCGGCAATTTGTTTTATTATAGGTTCACTTTTTCTTTTGTTGTGGGCAAGAAGATACAGCCTTAATGCCTTTATAAATTCGGATTTTTTTTCATAAACGCCGCCGACTCTTGTAAGTCCGTCAGAATAGCCAGTTGTAATGAATATGCGTTCTGCAAGATCGGTCTTTCCTTCATTAAATAATGCGTTTGCCTTTCTGTTGAGTGCAACTTTCTGCTGGTCAGACAACTCCTGTAGTGGCGCGTCTGTAGTTTTTATAAAACCAAAAGAGCTGTTTTTGTTGTCTATCTGCTTTTTTAAATCATTATTCATTATTATAATTGTAATTGTATATGGTCATTTGTCAAGTTTCAATTTTCTGAATCTGGTGAATTTTGTTCAACTTTATAGAAATTGACAATTGAACGGCCGTATATGCGCTTGTCGGTCAGAACAAGATTTTCGATTTTGTCCGGAAGCGCGTCTTCTGCAGGGTAGTGGATCATCAGTGTTCCGCCGTCAGAAAGCAGGTTGCGTTTTGCTGTTGTTTCTATGAGTTCCTGTCTGAATTTGTACGGAAAAGGCGGGTCAAAGAAGATGTAGTCGTAGCGTTTTTTGCATCTTTTTAGAAAAAGTTCTACGGCCATAAAATGACATTTTACCCTTACACCGATTTCTTCTGCCATTTTAACGTTGTTGAATACGGTTTTTGCCTTGGATTTGTCCATTTCGCAGAGAGTAACTTCTGTTGCTCCGTGTGAAACTGCTTCAAGCGCTATTGTTCCAGACCCGCTGAAAAGGTCCAGAAAAGATTTTCCGGGAAGATCACGTCCTATTATGTCAAAGAGCGACTCTCTCATTCTGTCCATGGCCGGGCGTATTGCCATTTTTCCGTTTGGTGTGTCTGTGTAGCGGCCTTTTAGTTTTCCTCCGGTAATTCTCATTTGGCGCTCTCCGGTGCTGAATTCAAAAGCCAGTAAGAGTTGTCGTGTTCAAGGCTGTCATTGAGTTTTGCGTAGTCAAAGGCCATCTTTCCCGAACTGTCCCTTAATTCAGTCTTTGCACCTGCGTCAATAAGCTGCTGTATTATTTTTGTAGACTTTCCGTACTGGGCTGCATAGATAAGAGGTGTTTTTCCTTTCCAGATGCGGTTTACAGGGACTTTCATATCCAGAAAGAGCTGCACTTTTGCCTGGCGCGCGTGTTCCGGGACATTTTCTCCTGTGATTGAAAGAATAAACGCTTTGAAAACTTCATCTTCGTAGTTGTTTCTGTTTTTAAGAAGCATAGCCAGTATGTCGGGGTTTTTTGAATAGTCCGCGGCAAGAAGCAGGGGTGTTGTGTTGTACTTGTTTCTTACCCTTATGTGTGCGCCGCTTTTGATAAGTGTTTCTACAAGGGAAGCGTTGTTCTGGTACCTTACTGCATACATGAGTGCCGACCATCCGTCTGCGTCACGTTTCTGTACATTTGCACCGCTCTGGATAAGCTTTTTTACGTCCCAGTCGTTTCCGGCCTTTGCTGCTTTCATCAAAAGTGTAACGCCGTTTTCGTCTGCACGGTCAGGGTTTTCTATAATAGTGGGCTTTTTTTCTTCTGTATTGCTTTCCTCTTCATCTTCTTCGGCATAGTCATAGAGAAAAGTCTGTGTGTACTGCTTTATCTGGTTTTTTCTTTCTGAAGGAGATAGTTTTTCCAGATGTGCAGGCGTTGTTTCAGGTACAGCAGCAGTTTCTGTTTTTGCGGCAATATCTTTTTTGATTTTGTTCTGTGTTTCCGGCGGAATATTGGCTGCAGGTTTTTCAACAACCGGATTAACGGTAACTGCCGGCGCTGTTTTTGAAGCGGTGTTTTCGGCAGAAACCCTTGGAACTGTTTCTTCATCTGTTTTTTCTGCAGCAGGAGAAACGGAAATATTTTGTGCGGTTGCAGAAGAAGCGTCTGCCGGTTTTGAAACTGTATCTTCTGCGGGAATAGCGGGCGTGTCTTTTTCTGCCGCGGCCTGTGTTTCAGAAGCAGACTGTTCCGGCTGGATTTCCTGTGTTTTTTCTGCAGGCTTAAAGGTTATTTCTGCCGTAAGTCCTTTTTCATGCAAAGCATCTTCTTTTGCAGACGGGTCGGCTGCATAGCTGCACAAAAGTTCGTATATTTCTTTTACAGGATTGATTTTTGCATAATCGTAAGCAGTTTTTCCGTTTTTTGCCTTTGCTGTAAGACGTTTTACCCTTGAAGATTTGAAAAGGGCACCGGCTTTTATTACTTCATTTACCGTGTCGGCAGAAGAACAGAAATTTGCCGCATACATTACCGGAGTGCGCCCGTCTTTTGCCTTTGCCGTGGGGTTTGAACCTGCCATAAGACAGAGTTTTATTATTTTGACAGGCCTGTCGCTTGAAAGGGCAAGCATTAGAAAGGTTTCCCTGTTTGAACCGAATACCTGTGTTGCAAGCCTTGAGTTGTACGAAAGTTCTTTTTCTATTTCTTTTTCGCTTCCGGTCGCTGCGAGCTGCATATAGTCGGTTTTTTCTGCTGCAAAAAGAACGTATGCAACAGAAAAAAGCGTCAGAATAAGTACTGTTTTTTTTATGCTGAATTTTTCCATATCCTTAAAATTATAAGGCAGTTTTTTAGAAAAAACAATAGGAAAAAACGCTGTTACTGTTGTGCAGACTCTGTTTTGTCTTCGGTTTTGACAGCGGAATCATTGTCTGACTTGTTTTCTGACTTTGAACTGAAGTAGGCGAGTGCTGCTCCGCCAAGTAAACTGAGCAGGCAGGAAAGTGCAGTCGGTATAGAGTCAATATGTTTGAAGCCCGGGCATATTGTAACGGCAGAACCGACCAAAAGTCCCAGAATTACAGCGTATGTATGGTTAGGAATGTGCTTCAACAGAAGGCTTATGAGTTTTGCACCGACTAGAAGTCCTGTAAGAACACCGATTCCGTTAGGAAGAAGAAGGGTCAGTGCATGGACGAATGTTTCTGCATGGAATAAAGCCGGAATGCTTGTAATTACAATAGTGTAAACGCCCATAATGAGCATGATGAGAGAACCTGAAATTCCCGGGATAATCATTGTTATTGCACCAAGAATTCCCGCAAATAAAATCTTGAACCCCAGTTTTGCAGTAAAGACTGGCATAATGGCATTTTCTACTGCTGCTCTGTCTACTTTTCCTTCAAAATATGAAAAAAGCATGAGAACTGCAAATCCTGCTACGGCGCAAAGAACAAGTGCTGCAATAAACAGGGGACCGGCTTTTTTCTGCTGGGAAATTTTTCTTGTATAGTTAAAAATAAGCGGAATACTTCCTATTATAAGTCCCATAAATGCATAGTTTGTCTGGACAGGAAAATTTTCGTATAAAACAGTAACAAACTTGCTGAATAGAAGTACGCCGAGTGCCATTCCGCCAAGAAGGGGAATAAGGAACTTTTTGTTTGCCCAGAGTTTTTTTACGTTGAGTGTAATGGCATTTACAAATTCGTCATAAATGTTGAATACAACGGCAATTGTACCGCCTGAAACACCCGGAATAACATTTGCCATACCGATTATAATTCCTTTGAGAAAAAGAATAAAAAGTCTCATGATGACTCCTTTTGCTGATATTATATTTAAGTTAGAGTAATTTTTTTTTACAGTGGCTTAAGTATATATTTTATTTTTAATGTTTTCAACACGGAATAAAATGAATAAAGGCTGGAAAAACAGAAAAGCGGCTGGCAACCCTATTGAATATTGACTAAAAGTACGGTTGCTGGTAAGATATAAATCCCCTTGGAATCATGTATTTGATTCCCTAATTTGACCATAAGGAGAACATACAAATGAGAAAGTATGAACTTATGACTATCTATCCTCTCGAGGATGAGAAGTACAAGGCCGGACTGGACACACTTCGTGCTGACCTTGCAAAATTTGGCGTTGAAATCGAAAAGGAAGAGCCTTTCGGTGACCGCGATCTTACCTATGAAGTAAAAAAGCAGAAGCGCGGAAGATTCCTTCTTCTTACAATCAAGTCTAATCCCGCTAAGATTGCTGACTTGGACGCACAGTTCAAGTTTAACACAAACCTTCTCAAGTACCTTTTCGTACTCGTAGAAGAGAAGAAAGCGTAATTCTTGAATTAATTTCATAAAATCTGATTTTACCGGAGGAAAGAATGGCTGGTTCTGATATGAACATAGTTGCTTTGGTCGGACGTCTCACCCGTGATGCAGAGATTGCATATCTGGCGAGTGGTACTGCGGCCGTTACTTTAGCCGTTGCTGTTAACCGCAGTCGCCGTGAGGGTGATCAGTTTGTAAGCGAAGTCAATTATTTTGATTTGGTTTACTACGGAAAATCCGCAGAAGCTGTAAAACAGTATCTTACCAAAGGAAAGCAGATTGCTGTACAGGGATCCTTAAAGCAGGATCGCTGGGAAAAGGACGGACAGAAATTCAGCAAAGTACGCGTAATCGTAAATTCACTGGAATTGCTTGGAGGCAGGTCTGATAACGGAGGACAGCAGTCTTACGGCTCTCCTTCTGGGGGGTATCAGCAGCGTGCCGACTACGGTGCCGGTCGTTCTTCGGGCGCGGAAACAGGCGGTTTTGAACCACAGTCAGGTGCAGCCGTTGAGAATTCTTTCGGCGGAGAGTCTACGGGCTTTCCCGAAGATATTCCGTTCTAATCCCTGATGCCGTACTGTTTTTGTGCGGTTTCAAAAACTCTATTTTAGGAGCAATAAAATGGCAGACGAAACAATTGAATCTGTAGATGTTAAAGAAGAAAATGCTGTTAGTCAGGAACAGCTTCAGGATTCCGGACGTGAAGATGAAGCACGTGGCGGACGCAATGGAAAGGGCAAGGCTTTCTTCCACAAGAAGGTATGCCGCTTCTGTGCAAACAAGGCAAAGATTGACTACAAGGACGCTGACGGACTTCGCCGCTTTACAACTGAGCGCGGTAAGATTCTTCCACGTCGCATTACCGGAACATGTTCAAAGCACCAGAAAGAACTTGCAGTTGCTATCAAGCGCGCACGTTCAATCTGTCTTCTTCCGTACGTAGCAGACTAAAACTGTTTTTTTGGCGCGATCCAACTCCTGGTGACGCGCTGGAAACTATACTTATTACAATCAATAGGAGCTTGTAAAATGAAAGTTATTCTTAATGAAGATGTAAAACACCTTGGTGAAATGGGTGATGTAAAGAATGTTGCAAACGGATACGCACGCAACTATCTTTTTCCTCGTGCATATGCTCTTCCTTACACAGATGAGACAGTAGCATACTTTGAGACAAGAAAGGCCGAAATTGAAGAGCGCAAGGCAAAGAAACGTGCAGACAGCGCTTCTCTTAAGGAAAAACTCGAAGCTCTCGAAGTTGTTATCACAATGCCTGCAGGAAACAACGGCAAGCTTTACGGTGCTGTTACTACACAGACTATTTCTGACTTCTATACAAAGAACGGTTTTGATATTGAGCGCAAGCGCATTTCTATTGCCGGTCTTACAATAAAGAACGTTGGAACATACACATTCAAGGTACACCTTTATGAGTCAACAGTTGCTGAAGTTAGCCTTGTTGTAAAGGCTCAGGGTGCTGACGAGACTAAGGCAGAAGCCAAAGCTGATGTTAAGGCAGAAGAGAGCGCCGCAGAGGAAGCTCCTGCTGCAGAAGCAAAGGCTGAGTAATTTTCTTACTGGCTGCCGGTTCTTTTTATAAATGAATATCGGTCAGCCGCACAGATAAGACCCGTTGGAGCGCATTTTCCGGCGGGTCTTTGTTTTTTGCAGGAGGAAATATGGAATTAAAGGATAAAATACCGCCGCACAACCTGGACGCAGAAATGGCAGTTTTGGGAGCTCTTTTGTTCAACTGGACTGCCGTCAATGATGTGGTTACTTTTCTTAGACCTGACAATTTCTACAGCCTGCAGAACCAGACAATCTACGAGTCAATGCTGCACCTGTTTTCTGCAGGAGTAAAGGGCGACCTTCTTACTCTTATTGACGATCTGACCAAAAGCGGCAAAATAGATGCTGCCGGCGGAATGGCATATGTTTCTTCACTTACCGACAAGGTTCCTACAAGTGCGAACGTAGATTATTATGCAAAAATTGTTCTTGACCAGTCTGTAAGAAGAAGCCTTATAAAGATTTCTTCTGAAATTAAGGCAGAAAGTTTTGACGAAACAAAAGAAAGCCGTATGGTTCTTGAAGAAGTTGAACAGAAGATTTTTAAACTTACTGATGTAAACCAGTCTTCGCGTGTTCTTCCGATGAGCGATATTATACCTGAAACCATTAAACTTATTGACACGCGCTACAAGAACAAGAATTCATTTTCGGGAATTCCGTCGGGATTTACAGATTTGGACAGCATGACCAGCGGTTTTCAGAACAGTGAAATGATTATTATAGGTGCGCGCCCTTCAATGGGAAAGACTGCACTTGCACTTTCGATGATTCAGAATATTGCAATTGAAAGAAAAATCCCGTGCGGTTTTTTTAGCCTTGAAATGTCACGCCTTCAGATTGGACAGCGTCTTCTTTCGCAGGTAGCAAGGGTTCAGGGTACAAAACTCAGAAATGGTATGCTCAAGATAGAAGACTTTAAAAAACTGCAGGATGCGGGTGGTGAGTGCTATGATGCGCCGCTTTACATTGTTGATGTACCCAATATGAAGCTTCTGGACCTTAGGGCAATGGCAAGGCGTATGCGTGTTAACCAGAAGGTAGAAATTATTTTTATTGACTACATTGGTCTTATTACAAGCGAAAATACTGATGCTCCGGTTTATGAACAGCAGTCTGCAATTTCGAAGTCTTTGAAGAGCCTTGCCCGCGAACTTGACATTCCGATTGTTGTACTTTGCCAGGTTGCCCGCACTGCAGAAGGAAATGAGCCAGGACTTGCCGAACTGCGCGGTTCGGGTTCTATTGAACAGGATGCGGACATGGTTATGTTTATTCATGGAGACAGAAACAAAAACAAGTCTTCAAATGAAGGCTATGATCCTGTTCAGGACAGAAAACTGATTGTGGCAAAACAACGTAACGGTCCTATTGGTGACGTTGACGTTCTGTTCCTTTCTTCGTATACAAAGTTTGAAAATAAATCCAAAGAAAGAGAATAAAAAAATCCCCTGAATGCGCTGTGTTCAGGGGACCTTTTTTATGACTTGTAAAAACTTCAATCACCCTTCATGCGGATGGTTGAAGCTTTTCTTATTTGGCTGCTGTTGTGTCGAGAATTGCGGTAAGGTCTTCTGTCTTAAGGAGTGTTATGTTTCCGGACTTTGAGGTTACGATGATTCCCTTTGGAGTTACGGTTATTGGTGTTTCGGGTGCTACAGAAACAGGGCTTTTGAGCTGAAGGTTAAGTGACTTGTCATACTTTCCTACAACCCAGTTTGAGCCATTCTGGATTATGCAGTAGTAACTGTCGCCACTGTTTACAAGAACAGAATCTTCGGCGACTGTTTCTGTACTTTCTTTCTGGATTTCCATCTTGTAGGCGTCCAGAAGACAAAGTTTTACGGCTCCGTTGTTTGTGTTTTCACCGCAAATTGCCATATAGAAAAGATTTGCATCTATTGAAGCGGCGCCTTCTGTGGCCTGTGACAATGCAGCGTCTGCTTTTTGAACTACAGGGTCAGATACAGGATACATTGTTCTTGCGCGTATTACGGTAACAGGGGACTCTCTTATGATGTCTCCGTTTGCAGCGTCTACTTTTACCATTGTACTGAGTTTATTGGCGCTGTCTGTTATCTTAAGGCCTATTACAGTGTTTGTGTTTGTGGCTTCTGCAATTGTGTTCTGTATAATTTCCTGCTGGTCTTTTGCAATTGCGGTGCGTTCAGTCTGGGCTTCTGTCTGCTTTTTGTCTGCAACCTGCTGCTGTGCCTGGGCTTCTTGTGCCGCTTCATTTGCAGTCTGCTGCTGTTCTTCTGTTTTTGCAGCTTCTTCCTGTGCTGTCTCTGCAGCCTGCTGTGCTTCCTGTGCGGCCTGTTCTGCGGCCTGCTGTTTTTCTTCATTCTGCGGGTCGGCTTTTGCTTCTTCCTGTGCCTTTACGGCTTCTTCCTGCTTTTGTTCAGCCTTTTTTTCTGCTTCTTTCTGAACCTGCTTCTGTTCTTCTAGCTTTTTGTTTTCCTGTGCTGACTTTTTTGCTGCTTCCTGTGCTTTTTCTGTGGCTTTTTCGGCTTCGCGCTCTTTTATGTCTACCATATTCTTGCGCTCGTCTACACCCTTGTCGTCCTGTTCCTGCATGGATTCAACTACTTTTTTGTCGCTTATGACAGAAGTATCTACTGCAGAAATGTCGCTTGAAAGGTCTCCGAGCGGAATTACAATCTGGGAGTTTCCGGGCCATTCATTCCATTTGGTTGAAAGTCCGCATGTTGCCGGGTCAAGATTTTTTGTAACGATTTCCTTGTATTTTGAAGTGAAATTGTCCATTTTTGAGCGGTAGACGGCGTTGTAAACCGTAACAAATGTTGCTACCGTAGATGCATCCTGTTTGTTGTAGCCGTATGCGGCCGAAAGATATGATGCAATTATTCTGCGTAGGTTACGTATGTGGTCTACAGTTGCATTTTTGTTTATAAGAATAATGTCTGCGTCGAGTTTTCCCTGTGATGAAGGGTCAATTGCGTGGATTACAGTGTATTTTTCACCCTGTCCGAATGTGGCGGCTCCCTGTGAAGATGCAACCTGTCTTCCAAGGGCTGTTCCGATTGCACTGATTGTTTCTGCGGACTCTATTACAGAGTGTGGGCCCGTGTAGTTCTGGAATACGATTGTGTCGGCACCACCGGTACTTTTAAGTTCGTTCTCATTGACTTCTATGGCGGCTGCTCCGAATACCGCAAGCATACTGACCAAGGCAGCAGCAATTAATTGTCTTTTCATAAATCCTCCGCAAATTACTGGCGTATTCTATGATTATATCACCTAAAGGGTGCAAATGGAAGTGGCATTTTATTTACAGCGGTATTTTTTGAAAAAAATGTCCTGTCAGGAAACGTAGATGAAAATTCCGGTTATGATAAGAGCCATGGAAAGCAGCTGTTTTTTTGAAATGTGCTCTTTGAAAACAAGGCGACCAAGAAGCATTACAAAAATGTAACTGGAAGTTTCTATTACTGGAACAAATGAAACCGGAACAAACCTTAGCGCCACAAGGTCAATGCATACTGCCCCGAAGAACATGATGTATGCCGTAATTACAAGCGGGTTAAGGTATTCAAAAATGCGGGACTTATAGGATTTGAGTGCAGACTTTTTTAGGAGAATCTGCGACAGTGCCGAAACAAAAACCGAAAGCAGAAGCAGAAGTGTATATTTAGCACTAGTCATGGGGAACGTCCTTTGAAGTGGAAAGAAGGATTATTCCGCCCAGAATTACAAGTGCACCGAGTATTTTTTTTTGCGTAATTGTTTCGTTAAAAAAAAGTGCACTCCAGAGCATTCCCCAGACAATTGTTGCGGCTTTGTTTGCAGTTGCGACAGAAAGTTTAATGTGTTTTAATACCTGCTGCCATATAACTGCATAAATAAAAAGGATCAGAATAAGCGCGACATAAAAAACGCACCACCTGAACGAAAGAAAGTTGTACTGCGCCGCCAACTTTCCCAGCACGGTGTAAAAACTGTAGATGAGAAATCCGGCATGCATGAAAATAAAGGCGAGCGGTTTTTGGTTCATTTTATTGTTTTTGCGTCTATAAAGTCTTCAAAGACCGGAGAGTGCAGTTCTTTTCGTACAAGAGCTTTGTCCTGGTATTCGTAAACTGTATAGTATTTATCGCTGTAGACTTTTGTTCCAATTTGAATTGAATTGAGTTTAGGATCGCTGTCAATTTCTTTTTGGCTTAGAATTATAAATGTTTTTTGTCCGGCCTTGTAATCTGGTGCGTAATAGCGTGAAGTTGTAAGCCACGGGTCGTCTTCGTAGCGGATGTTGCACATTTCTATTTTGCCGTCGGTCAGCTGTGTAAAAACATTTGCGTTCCAGAAAGTTCCGTAGCCAAGGGTATAGCCCTGTTTGTCAAGAAATTGTGTAACGGCTGCTTTGTCTGTGTTTTCATCTTTACTTAAAACTTTTTCATATGTAATGAAAGAATTTGACAGAGTAACTGAAAAAAGTATTACAGCCATTAAATATTTTTTTACAGAGAAAATCTGTTCTTCTTCAATAAAAATAGCCATGCATGGAATAAAAAGAGGCATTGTTATTGCAAGATATCTGGCGTAGTAGTCACTATTTATAAATACAAAGCAATTAAATATTTCAGCAACAAGTGAAAATGTTACAAAAAAATATCGTGGAGAAATGGTTTCTTTTTTGGCTGAAATTTTTATGTAATCTATTGTACATAGAATAAAAAATGCAAGTCCTATGTATAAAAGAATGTTATTAATTCCTGCAGGGGTAAATACAGAAACCATATTTGTATAGCCAAAACTTGCTAATATATCTCCAAACCAAGTTGAAAATGGAATATCTCCAAATGAATTAAATGTTATTGTATTGTATTGTGAAAATGAATATATCTTTTGAAGAATAATATTATTTGCTAGGTATCCAAATGCGGCAAGAATAAGACTTATCCAACTATAAAATAAAGTTTTGTCTTTGATAAAAAATTTTTTGAAATCAAAAGACTCATTATTTTTAATTAGTTTAACAGTTCTAAATGCAGTTGCAGTAAGTGTAATTGGAAATATGAACTGAATTATATATCTTATACTTGTAAGTCCAAATATAAATGAAAGCATGAAAAAAAGTACTTGAAAAACCTTTGTCTTTCTTTTTGAGTTATCATTGAATGCAAGTGAAATAAACAGACCTGCATCTATAAAGCCCCAGACAACATGAGGAATATAGTAACTTCCGAACTGAAAGTATTTCCAAAGTAAGACTGAAAATGGTGAAAATACAACAATACATGAAGCGAATTTTAACCAGTTTTCTTTTATTTTAAGTTGATTCAGGAGAAAAAGAAGTGAAATAGGTGAAAGAAGAGATATTAATACTGCTGAAAGAGCTTTTACAAAATTTAAACTAGATGTAAATGCAAAAATCGGAGCCGCAATAATTTGAGTGCTTAGCATTCGTATTTCTGTTGAATAAATCCATGTTGTGGGCCAAAAACTTTTCTTTAGCCAGCATTCTTTTGCAAGAAGAATATCTGAAGCCATATCAGAATCCGTGTAACAATTTACTCTTACAAATGAACAATATGAAACAGATAAAATTGCTAAACCAAATAAAACAGAACATAAAATAATTTTTGTTTTATTTGAAAATTTAACAAAAAATATAGAATCAAATAAAACTACAAAAAATATAGGAAATGCAATTAAAGATAAAATTGTATCTGCCCATTTTTCAATTTTAAATTCTCTATGAAATACATAATTTTCAAGAATTTCTTGAATTCCGTATAATAAATTTCCAGAAAAAAGAACTAATCCAGTGCCTATTGCAAGACCTACAATTGATAAAACTAATAAAATTTTATCTGTTTTTTTTGAAAAAGTGTTCATTTTGATTTCCTTAAGTCTTATTGTTTTATATCTGTATTGTATTCATTTTTTACTGTATATTGGGGTGTTCCATTTTGGTCAAGGTAATTTTTTCCTATGTATTCGCCAATGAAACCCAATATAAGACTTTGTAGACCTCCGAAGAATAAAATAAGCGTTGCTAAAGAAGTCCATCCAACTGAAATCTGGGGATTAAGAATTTTGTCTATTACAAAATAGATTCCAAGTATCAGTGATGCTATCATTGTAAAAAAGCCAAGTCCCATAATAAGGCGCATAGGTTTTATTGAAAAATTGACGAACATGCTTAGCCAAAGGTGAACAAGCCTTCCCAGAGTATAATTTGACTTCCCGTTTTCACGCGATTTATGTTCAACGAATACTGAACTAAAATTTCTTGTTACTCGAAGAATAAGACCGTCTATATAGGGGAACGGACCTTTATACTTTATGATTTCGTTTATAACAGGGCGGGAGATAAGTTTAAAACTGCACAAATACAGATTTTTGGGTTTTTCCAAAAGCCAAGTTGCAAAAATATCGTTTATCTTGCTTCCAAAATTTCGGAATATATTGTGCTTTTTTTTGTGGTATTTTGCAAAAACAACATCATAACCTTTTTGTGCTTCATCAACGAGTTTTAAAATCTCCAGCGGTGGATTTTGTAGATCGTCATCAATTATTGCGGCATAATCACCTGTACAATAATTTAAAGCGCACATAACAGCATTGTGTTCGCCTGAATTTTTTCTTAAGTCAATAAACTTTACAAAATTATATTTTTTTGCAAGTTCAATACAGACCTGTGCACTGTTATCTTTTGGACTACAGTCATTAACAAGAACAATTTCTATGTCATGATTTTTATAGTCCTTGATAATTTCTTCGACTAATGTTCCTACTGTGTCTGCTCCGTTATAAACCGGAATACAAATTGAAAGCTTCATATTAAAACCTGTTCATTACTTCTATAATATATTTGACATCATCTTCTGAACTTCCAAATGAACATGGGAGACTTAAAATTGTGTTGTGAATTTCTTCTGCAATTGGTGTTGGATTCTGAATGTCCAAAATACCTTTCATGGCTTCCTGTTTGTTTGGGGCAAGAGGGTAGTGAATGTCAGTTTTAATTCCGTTATCAAGAAGGTATTTTTTTAGTTCATCCCGCTTTTTTGTCCGGACTGTAAAAAGATGATAGACATCAAAATAATCAGGATTAACCACTGGTAAAATAAATTTTGTTTTATCCAGTCCTTGTAAATACAAAGATGCGAGTTTACGTTTTTTTTGAGTGATTTCTTCCATATGGCGAAGCTTGATTCTTAAAAAAGATGCCTGCAGTTCATCAAGACGTGAATTCATTCCAAGATATTTGTTATGATATTTTTCGTGGGAGCCATAATTTCTGATGGCACGAGCTTTATCTGCTATTTCTTTATTTGATGTCCAGATAAGTCCTGCATCCCCCAATGCGCCCAGGTTTTTTGTAGGATAAAAACTGAATGCACCAGCATCTCCAAAAGTTCCTGTTGTCTGTCCTTTGAATTTTGCTCCATGACTTTGTGCACAGTCTTCAACAAGTTTTAGATTGTTTTCTTTGCAGAATGTACAAATTTCCTGCATATTGCAAGCTTTTCCATAAAGATGAACAACAAGCACAGCTTTTGTATTCGGAGTAATTTTATTTTTTAGTTCAGATGGGGAAATATTATAAGTAGATAATTCTGGTTCAACTAAAATTGGATTAAGACCTGCTTTGATAATTGCAAGAATAGAAGCTATATATGTGTTTGACGGAACAAGTACATCACTTCCTTTAGGCAAATTAAGACATTCCAAAGATATAATCAAAGCATCAAGACCAGAAGCTACACCTATACAATATCCATCTTCCCGGTTTAGATACTTTGCAAATTCCTTTTCAAAATCAGAAACTTCTGTTCCTAAAACATACCAGCCTTTTTCAAGAAATCGTGAAAAGGCTTTTTTAAATTCTTCTTCAAAAGGTTTGTTTACAAGTGAAAGTTTTTCGTAATCAACAGTTCTGTTCATGTTCTCTCCCTTTTTTATTGATTGCTGTAAGGTTTATCTATGTAATCAGATGCATCATAATATTCAGAAGCAAGAACAAGCAAGACTGCATCTTTAGAAAAATTATCCATTGTGTGCCAATCTTCAGGTTCAACAATAAGACATTTATTTGGATTATCAAGAATAACTTCTGATTTTACAGAACCGTTGTTTAAATTAATTCGACATGAACCAGCCACACATATAAGAGCCTGAATATTTGTTTTATGTCTGTGACCGCCTCTGATATCATTAGAATTTACATTATAGATATAATAAATTCTGTTTACTTTAAAAGACAGAACTTTTTCAATAATTGTAAGACTTCCTCTATCATCTGAAACTGTCGGTAAGGTTATAATTTGTGACATAATGATATATTTTACCTTTTTTTTGGGGGGGGTGCAATAGGGTAAATGCAGTATTATTTTTTTTGTGAATTATTAAAATTTATTGACAGTGTATATAAACTACTTTATATTGTATATAAAGAGGTTTTAATATGGCACAAACAAGTGTTAATATTCGTATGGATACCGCTACAAAGAAAAGCGCTGAAGAGTTGTTTGCCCAATTGGGAATGAATATGACAACAGCATTCAATATTTTTGTTCGCCAGTCATTGCGTGTTGGAGGAATTCCTTTTAATATAACAACCAAAACTGGTGAAGGATTTTACAATCCGTACAATCAGCGTCTTTTGCGGGAAGCGAAGGAAAGAATGGATAAAGGTTTTGGCAAAGTCCACGAAATAATTGAAGATGACTAAAGTTTGGGATGATTCTGCCTGGGATGATTATGTTTACTGGCAGGGACAGGATAGAAACACACTTAAAAAAATAAATTCTCTTCTAAAAGATATAGAATCAAACGGTCCGAATAAAGGAATCGGCAAACCTGAACCATTGAAACATGAATTGTCTGGTTATTATTCGCGTAGAATTGATGAAGAAAACAGATTGGTTTACACTGTAGAAAATGATATGCTTAAAATAATTCAATGCAGAACTCATTATGAATATTAAAAATCTGATCCTTCGCTACAAGGAAATTCTGGTTTATTTGATCTTTGTTTTTTTTGACGACGCTTGTAAATCTTGTTTCTTACTGGTGTGTGCGTTTTTTTTATGGACGTTACTAAGCTGTGGCGGAATAGAAATTCATTGGGACGATTTGGATGAAGATATTTTTATTCTAGCAACAAAGTGTTCAAACTGTTGTCTGATATCTATATAGAATAATTTAATTAAGGGTTTTTTATGAAAGTTAAGAGTTTGGGATTTAAGATTTTTCTTGCAGCGGCAATGGTTTTGTTTGGAATTTGTGCTCTGCCTTGTTTTGGAAATTTTGCAGTATCTGTTGCAGAAAAGTATTTGGGAAGAACACTGCGTGATGCTCCGCGCTGGATGGAAGTTGTTATGCATTGTTCATTTATTGGAATTTTTGCGGTTCTTATAACAGCTTTTCTTTCATTTGTTTCACTTGGGAAAAAAATAGCCGGATATATAAAAAACGAATACGGTCTGTTCTTTAAGGAATTAAAAATGAGCAGGGCAATTTTTGTTTCTGCAGTTGTTTTTGTTTTTTACCTGCTGTGTTTTTCCCGTATAATTTTAGCAGACTTTTTTTACCATGACGATATCTGGAGAGCTGCTGAAGGAAGCCGTTCGTGGATTGGACTTGGAAGATATGTTTCTGAATTTCTTTCAATCCTTATTCACAACAATATTGAGATTCAGGATATAGCCCCGTTACCGCAAATTATTTCTGTTTTTATAATGTCATTCACCACTGTACTTCTGACATATATTCTTAACGGAAAAAAAATTGATTTTATTCCGGCTCTGGCTCTGACTCCGGTTTTTATTTCACCTTTCTTTGCGCAGAATTTTTCCTACAGATACGATTGTGTTTATATGGTAATTGCCGTTCTGCTTCCCGTTTTTCCTTTTTTGTTCAGGGATAATATTCCGGCGTTTGTTTTTTCTTCAATTGTGTTTTTGATTCTTGACTGCATGTCGTACCAGGCAGGAACTTCTGTTTACATAATTCTGGCAATTTTCTTTGTTGCTTCAAAAATTCTTTCGGATGAAGTTTCTGAAGATTTATCAGCCACTCCCAAGAAAAAAAAGAAACTTGCGGTTTTTCTTGCTGCGAGCGTTGTTTCTTTTGCGTCAGCCCTTGTTTTGTATAAAATACTTTTTGTAAACAGCAAAAGTTTTGATCCGAACTTTTATGCCGACGCACAGATTTCTGTAACTTCCATTATTCCGAATGTGGCAGATTATATTGAATTATGTGCAAAAGATTTTGGCGGTTTTTTTACAAAATTTTCTTTTGCTGTAGTTTCGGTTCTGGCTATAATTCTTTGTGTTAAGAATTCAAAATGCAATAAATTATTTGCATCTGTTGTTGCAGTTGCTGCATATATTTTGGGACTGGTACTTTCTTTTGGTTCTTACCTGGTCTTTAAGCAGCCACTTTATGAACCAAGAGCTTTTATGGGATTCAACTGTTTTGTTGCAGTTGTGTGTTTTGTACTTGTAAAACAGGTTTTATTTTTTGAAAAAAAATCACGTCTTATCAAATGTATTTTTGTTCCTGTTTTGTTGTACGGATGCATGGTGTTTCTGTTTACATTGGGAAACTGTATGAGTGTTCAGAAAAAATACCAGTCATTCAGAATGTCGGTTTTAATGTCTGACCTTGATGATTTTATTGTTTCTGACAAAGATTTTGATTTGACTTTCTCGGGAACAATTGGAATGTGCAATGGAAATGAAATTGCTGTTAAAAATTATCCGGTTATCAGAAAACTTGTTACGGTTCTGCCCAGCGCAAATTCAATTTGGAATGATGACCTTATGAAGTTCCATAATATAGAAATAGAAGAAAATAGTTCTGCTGTAAAACCTGAATGGCCGCTTTTGCGTTCAACGGTGTATCATGATATTTACGCGCAGGGCAATCATTTTCATGTAGTGTTGAAAGAGGAATTTTAATGAACAGTTGCAAACTTTCGGTTGTTGTACCGTGTTTTAATGAACAGGAAGCAGTGCCTATTTTCTATAATGAAGTTAAAAAAATACTTGTAACACTGAAGGAGGAATACGAAATTATTTTTATTGATGACGGTTCTTCTGATAAAACTTTGGAAGAGGTTAAAGAACTTTCTGCAAAAGATGAATGTGTTCATTATGTAAGTTTTTCGCGAAACTTTGGAAAAGAAGCTGCAATGTATGCCGGTCTTAAAAAAGCAGCCGGAGATTATGTAGTGATTATGGATGTGGATTTACAGGACCCTCCGTCGCTGATTCCCGAAATGCTGTCTGCTGTGCGTTCCGGTGAATTTGACAGTGCAGCAACAAGACGGACAAACCGTAAGGGTGAGCCTCCTGTAAGGTCAATGTTTGCACGTCTGTTTTACAAACTGATGAGATATTTTTCTGACATTGATATTGTTGACGGGGCACGTGATTTTAGAATGATGTCCAGAACAATGGTCGATGCTGTTTTGAGTGTTTCAGAAAGAGGAAGATTTTCTAAGGGAATTTTTGCCTGGGTTGGTTTTAGAACAAAGTATTTTGAATACAAAAATGTTGAACGGAGTGCAGGTAAAACAAAGTGGAATTTCAGAAAACTTTTTTTGTATTCGCTCGATGGAATTGTTGCATTTTCTACAAAGCCGCTTGTTCTTGCAAGTATAACCGGAATTTTATTTTTGTTCCTGTCATTTTTATTTATAATTTTTATAATTGTACGCAAAGTTTTGTTTGGAGATCCTACTGCAGGCTGGCCATCCCTTGTATGCATAATTCTTTTTGTTAGCGGTATTCAGCTATTTTGTACAGGAATTCTGGGACAATATCTTGCTAAAGTTTATCTTGAAACCAAGCAGAGACCTTTGTATATTGCAAAAGATGAAAAATGAATATTAAAAATCTGATTATCCGCTACAAAGAAATTCTGCTTTATTTGATCTCTGGTTTTTTGACGACGCTTGTAAATCTTGTTTCTTACTGGTGTGCGCGCTTTTTTATGGACGTTACACCTGCCACTGCTGTTGCCTGGATTCTTTCTGTTTTGTTCGCTTATTTTACAAACAAGATTTTTGTCTTTAAGTCAAAGAATGAAACTGTAATTGCTTTTGTAAAAGAATTCTGTCTTTTTATTTTTGCACGTCTTGCAAGCGGAGTCGTGGATATTCTTGGAATGACGCTTTTGATAAGTGACTCTTCTGCAAAAGTATTTGAGCTTGTTGTAAAGATTTGCATTAATATTTTTGTCGTTGTCGTAAACTATATTCTTAGCAAATTTCTTATCTTCACGAAAAAGAAAGAAACCGCAGGTTAAAAGTATATTCGCTTTTTTTGTGCTTGATTAATTGGTTTTATTCTAAGCCATTCAATAATTCCATAAACTTTTTGGTAATATTTGACCATTGTCTGTCTTTTAAGTCAAAATTATATGCTTTAGATTTTATTTCTATCGATTTTTTACATTCTTCTATAAAATCTTTGTAAGTGTAAGTTACAGAAATTCCTTCATCTTTTAATTTTGGTGTATCGCAATACGCGACAATCGGTTTACCGGCTGCCATGGCCTGGTAATATTTTGCGGTTATTCCCAAAGGCCTGTTTTTATAAAAATCTGTAACATAAGGCACGATAACAACTGAACAATTAGTTATCCATGCAGGAACCTCTTGCGGTTTTATTCCGGGAACATAAAATAAATTTGAATAATTTTTAATATTTTGGACAATTGATTCTTCCGGATAATTCGGACACACAATAATAAAATTAAAGTTGGGAAGAGTTTTTGCTGATTCAAACAAAAGATTCCATTCAACTTCCCATGCGCCGACATATAAAAATGTATTTGGTCTTTGCAAAAGTTCCGGTTTTGGATACTTTGTCTGATAACTTTCTATGTCAACACCATTTGAAAGTAAAGTGTATTTTACAGTTTTTTCAAAATCAGGAATTTTTCTTTTGTATAAATTCAATCCTTCCTGATTTACAATTATATTTAAATCAGCATTTAAAATTATGTATTTTTCATTTTTGTAATAGCGACTTAAACATCCGTCAAACATCAAGGGATCGCTTGGTCTGTAAACAAATTTTGCATTAGGAAATAATTTTTTAAGTTTTTTAAGGAAAATCATTCCGTCACAGCTTTCAAATACAAAAACGTCTGTATTGCTGAAATTTTCAAGAGCAAATTTCTTAAAAGATTTAATGGAAAATCGTTCAAAAGCATTCATTGCGGAATCAGACAAAAATTTATTAAAAAAATTGGGTAATTTGAATGTTGAAAAAGTTACATTTTTTAATGTTGCTTTTTCATAATTGTAAACAATTCCTTTTTGAAGTTGTTTGATTGTTTTTTTATTGTAAAGCTCCTGATGTTGAAAATAAGAATAATAGGGTCGGGGAAAGCTGAAAAAAACTACATCAATTCCCTGGTTTACTGCTTCTTCTGCGAATTTATGAAATCCGCCCAAACGGTTTGATTTCCAATTGTGTCCTGTTAAAAAAGTAATTTTTTTCATTTTAGTCTCTTTTTATTATTTTAATCTTTTTTTCGAAATAAATCTATAATAAAATTTGTACTGATTTTTTTGGTTGTTAAAAGGCTTATCAATTCTCATTCTATACAAACTCAAAAAAAGAGTATAAAATACATATATGCAAGAAATAAGAAAAATGCCGATTGGCGTGCAAGATTTTGAAAAACTCATTTTGGGCGGATATGTTTATGTTGATAAAACAAAATTCGTTTATCAGTTGGCTCAAGGAAACTGCTATTTTTTGTCCCGTCCGCGCAGGTTCGGAAAAAGTCTTTTGCTTTCTACGCTCAAACAATATTTTTTAGGCAACAAAGATGTTTTTAAAGGTCTTGCAATTGAAAAACTTGAAAACGAAAATCCGACTTCATTTGATAAAGTTGCATGGGCAAAGCATCCTGTAATTTATATTGATTTGAATTCTGAAAAATATGATAGTCTAGACTCATTAAAAAAGGCTTTAAATCGTTCGTTAGAACCTCTTGAAAATGAATATAATCTTAAACCCGGAAATGAAACTTTATCAGGAAGATTTATAAAAATAATTCAAGCTGCAAATAAAAAAGCAGGTCGTCAGGCAGTAGTTCTTGTTGACGAATACGACAAACCGCTTTTACAGACAATCGACAAACCTGAACTTTTTGACGATTATCGCGCAACACTCAAAGCTTTTTACGGTGTTTTAAAAAGCGAAGATGCAAATTTAAGATTTTCAATGCTTACAGGTGTTACAAAATTCAGTCAGGTTTCTGTCTGGAGTGATTTAAATAATTTAAATGATATTACAATGGATAACAGATACTGTGGAATCTGCGGAATAACTGAAAAAGAATTAAAAGAAAAATTTGCTGAAGAAATAAAAGTCCTTGCAGAAAAAAATGATTTATCAGAAAATGAATGTTTTTTAACATTAAAACAAAAATATGATGGTTATCATTTTTCAAAAAAAGCAGAAGAAGTTTACAATCCGTTCAGCCTTCTGAATACTTTTGATAAACAGGAATTCAACGATTACTGGTTTCAGACAGGTACCCCGACTTTTTTGGTAGAAGAAATAAAGCGCAACAATTACGATTTACGCAAATTAATTGACGGCGTTGATGTCGATTCTCAGAGGCTTACGGAATACAGTGTCGGCGGAACTAATCCGATTCCGATTCTTGTTCAGTCCGGATATTTGACAATCAAAGGTTATGACAGTCGGTTTGATACTTATCATTTGGAATTGCCGAATGAAGAAGTTAAATACGGATTTTTGAATTTTTTGTCGCCTGATTTTATTGGTACTAAAAGTTTTTCTTTTGATTCTGATTTTGATATAAGAAAATTTGTTAAAGACATTGAATCTTGTAATGTTGATTCATTTATGACGCGGCTTCAGTCAATTATTGCAAGTTTACCTTATCCGACAGACGCTAAAAATCAAACTGTCGAAATGCTTGAATATAATTTTCAAGTTGCGGTTTATCTTACTTTTACGCTTATGGGACAATTTACCCAGTGCGAAGTTCATTCAATAAAGGGACGTGCAGATGCAGTTGTAGAAACTCAAGACGCAGTTTTTATTTTTGAATTCAAAACTAATGACTCTGCAGAAAACGCACTTGCTCAAATTGATGAACTTTGTTATGCAGAAAAATACAATTATAGCAGTAAACATATTGTAAAAATTGGTGCGGAATTCAACACTCAAGAAAGAAAACTTGTTGAATGGGTGAGGAAATAATTAAAGATTGAAGCCGGCCAAATTGCAGTTTTGCATTTAAGGAATAATTGCAAAGACATGAAAAACGCTCTAACTTTTTGTGTGTCCCGTGGTGTTTGGTAAAGCAAATTGGCATTGCTGTTTGTGGTGTCGTTTTTAATAAAATTAATTCAAATTCAGAAATGCAAAATCTGAATTGATTGAAATTTTATTATTCATTTTTATTTTTTTCAGATTAAATAGAAAAGAAAAAAATAAACCAAATGGTTTTAATGTAAAAAACTTTAAGCATAAATTAAATGAAGTAAGAAAATTTCTGAAAATCTTTTTTGCTTTGTGTGAAGCCTTTGTTGTTATATTGCTGGCTATTTTTATATATTCAATATAATTCATGTGAATGATTTTGTTCTTTGAAAGTTCTCTGTATTCACGATTATGAACACCAAATGCAAAAGGCGAAATTCCGAATTTAATATTATGGAATTTAAGTCTTTGCAAATAGTTGTCATCTTCTCCGTAATGCGGAAAACTTGGGTTGAATCCGCCTACTTTTTCTAGACACTTTCTTGCAATAAGCCAGTGAGCTGCCATTACAAAATCAATTTCGTATATATCCTGTATTTCTTTGTGGAGAATAAAATCATCGAATATATTTTTACAATGTTCTTTTGAACAGTATTTTGCAAAGTTTTTGTCTATATTTTTTTTGGACGCAGTAATCTGAATTGGTGAGATTATTCCAAAATCTTTGTGTTTATTCAGCGTTTTGACAAGAATTTCAAGTGTATTTTCTTCAATCCATGCATCCTGATTCAGGAGATAAACATAATCACAGTTATGAGATAATGCATATTCTATGCCCAAATTATTTGCCTTTCCAAAACCTAGATTTTTTTTATTTGGAAGAATTATTGCTTCCTTAAAATTATTTGAAACATAGTCCAAAGTACCATCAGTTGAGCCATTGTCTATTAAAATAATTTTAGCAGAAAGAGTAGATTTTAGAACGCTATTTATGCATTTGTCTATCCATTTCATTCCGTTGTATGTTACTATGATTACAAATATGTTCATATAAATTTAAAATCCTTTTATATACGAATCTAATTCGAAATTAAAATTATTTTCTATAAATTTTTTTCCATTTTCTCCAATTTTAGATGCGAAGTTTGAATCTTTTTCAAGTAAAGTAATTGATTTTATATAATCATCTTTTGTTTTGCAAAATAGATAATCTTGATTTTTTGTTGCTGGAATTCCTTCTATACCTAATTCATTGGTTAGCACAGGAATACCTGATGACATAGCTTCCAAAATTTTAATTTTTATTCCAGCACCCATTACTATCGGAGCTACAAAACATAGTGAATTTTCTAGAAAAGGTTTTATATCATTTACAAAACCGGTAATCACAACTTTGTCAGAAGCGAATTGAGAGAGTGTGTGATCAGGATTATTTCCAATAATAATTAGTTTATCTATAGATTCTAATGAAGGTAATATATTTTTTATTATCCAGATAGCTGTTAAATAATTTTCTGGTCTTGACATTGCACCAAAATATATAATTGTTCTGTCAGAAATATTTTTTCTTTTAACATTTGAGTATAAATCAAAAAATGGTGCTATAACCCGAATTTTCTTATTGGATTTTATGTCTTGTTTTATTAATTCTGAGTCTTTAGAATTGAGTGTCAAAATTTCGTCTGCATATGTAAGAGCCTTTAATTCTTCTTTTTTTATATTTTTGTATTTAAGTAGTTGAACTTGTTTTTTTATTACATTATTTGTATTTTCTGCGAATCTTGCATATTTTAAATATGTTACATCTTGTTCAACACAAATTAATTTAGATTTTGGAAATAATTTTTTTACTTTTTTTGCAGTAAAAATAGCCTGTGTCCAGTCAAGAATTATGTATTTTGGAGAAAATTTCTTTCTTGCTAATTCTTTAATTTGTTTATAAAAAAAGTGTAATTGATTATATTGAATAAAACCAGCATATTTATCTAAAGGGTTCCTTTGTGTTAGATAGTTTTGAAAATTTTCGATAAACTTTTGTATAAAGTTTTTATTAATCTTTCTATAAAGAATAATTTTTTTTGCTTGGATTCCAAAATTTTCTATATCTTTTTTTTCATCTATTCTTGCTGTTGATATATGTGTTATATTAAATTCTGGTTCTAATTTTTTTAAATAATAATAGTGAATTTTACCGCCTGCATGTTTTATCGTTTTATAAGCACAAAATGGAGATACAACCAGTATATTTTCTTTTTTCATGAAAACTACCTTATACTCAAAAATCAAAGTCTTTTTTGAAAATAGAAATAGAATAATTTAAAAAACTCACGTTGTGTGATGAAGTTTTCTTTTTTTATTCTTATTAACATTGGTAGAATATCATAAAATTTTAATTTGAACAATAATTTTGCTATATGCATAAAATAAAAATGATTAGATTCAAAAAAGTTCTTATATGCAGTTTTTTCGATTGGAGATTCGCTTGTTTTCATATCTGATAATTCATTTTCTAACCAGTCAAAAGCAATTTTTGACGCCTGAATTTTCTTATATATTGTATTTGTATTTGTATTAGCGGATATATGTATTGTCGAGTGCCTAAAGGAATGAACAATTTTATTTGTTATTGCAACACCATTTTTCGCATATTTTATTACTGTAAACCTGTCGCTCCACCAGGCTAAAGGAAAATTCAAAAAAAGGAAGTTATCATTTTTGAATACATAGTTGCTTATACATGAAATTAAATGATTTTCAAGTAATAAAAAATTTGCATAATCTACAAATTCTGGAGCTGCTATATCCGTATATAAAATCGTATTGTTTTCATTAATTGCTTGGGTGCGACCTCTTAAAACAGAACAATTCTGATATTTCTTTTGAAGAATATTTATTTCATGTAAGAAATCTTTATCATACACATCATCATCAGATGCCATAATAATATAGTCACCCTTTGCATATGAAAGAGATTTATTCCATTGTTCTATTAAATTTTTGCCTCCGATGTTTTCTTTATTTTCATAATAAGAAATTTTTGGATTCTTATATGTTTCTACTAAATTGTATATTTTATCCGGAGATTTATCATTTACGATTATTAATTCAAAATTATCATAGGTTTGTTCCAGAATGCTATCAATTGCCTGTGGTAAAAATTCAATTTTGTAAGCAGGTAGAACAAAGGAATAAAATATATTTTTTTTATTCATGCTGCAAATTCCTTATGTGTTTGGGAGTAAGCAGCATTAATGTAATTAGATATTATCCATTTATTTGTATAGCTGTGGGGGGGGGGTATTTATATAGGCTTCTTCCGGATAAACATCGTTTGTTTTGAATGGCTTTGCTAATTTAAAAATAGACAGAACCTTTTTTAGGTGTATTTTAAACAGCAATTTCTTATTTGATTCAAAACGGCTTTTGAACTTTTCATTCTGCCATACAGAGATGTCGTGAAATTCCAACCATTGTGTTAGATATGGAATAGTACTTTCCTTGAACCAGGGTTTGTCGCATCCTGAAAAATGAACAAAAGTTGGGTTCTCTATTGCATCTTTTACCTGCGGCCATCTCTTTTTTTCTATTGTGTCTGTTGTATATAAAGAAACAGGGGATTTTTTTGGATTAACCCAAAAATAATATCTAAAAAATGCACGCTGACAATTATATTTTAAAGGCATGTATTGAATTTTACCTTCGTGTAATTTATTAACTGCATCCTGGTCATGGCATACACAGAGTTCCGGATTTTTTGTGACAAAGGAAAGAAGTTTTTCTGTTTCATTATTTTTACGCCAGTAATCCAGATTTATATACATTACTCCGGCATTAAAATAGTCATTTGAAAAGTCCAAATCAAGTCTGTTGTATTTTGAAATTTCTTTTGTTTTTTCATCTATTACCATTGCTTCTGGTATATTTTCAATATCAATATTAAAGATATCAGAAAAATCATTACAGCAGAGCATATCACAATCCAAATATAAAACTTTATCTACCTGCGGCAAAAGTTCGGGAATAAAAAATCTGTAATAGGTTTCTACAGAAAGTCTTTCTCCTTCACGTACGATTAATTTGCTGTCATAACTGGAATCTACTTTGTGAAATTCTATCTGTGCATTTGAATACGAAGAAACTGTCTGTTTAAGTTTATCAATATTTTCTTCTGTAAGGTCTCTGTGAAGTACATGAAAGCAAAGCGGGAACTTATTGTAGTGCAAAATTGAAAGTATAAAAACGCCGCACGGCATTGTAAATTTATTGTTGATGCAAAAAGCTATATGAAACATGATTTAACCTCGCAACAATTTTACCAACAAATATGATATAAATCAACCTATGTTTATACTGAATTAATTCTCATTTTTATAATTATGTATCTGTGGCAGATACGTATTCTGTTTCCTATTTTTTTATTAATGTTTCAAAAATTTCCCCAATCCGCAGATACGTTACCTAAACTGACATCCTTCCCATAATTTTACTTTTTAACTGCTTAAGTATCTCTGTAAAATATTCGTTTCTTAAAAGCAAAAGCATAAGGGCGTAGATACAAATTCCGGTAAGTGTTCCGGCAGCAAGTTTTAGGATTGTATTTTCAATCAGACTGCATACAAAAATTGTTGCCACGCTCATTACACAGACAGAAGCTAGAGACTGGATGATGCAGATAAAAGTTTTTTTTGTAAAAAAATATTTTCTTGTAATAATCATTTGAATTGTTGTTGCGGTTAGTTCTGCGAAAACTGTTCCCAGTGCTGCACCTGAGGCACCAAATTTTGGAATGAAAATAAAATTCAAAATCAAATTGAGTACAGCGGCAGATGTGTAAGACACAAGCGAAAACTTTTCTTTTTCAGTTGCAGACAAAACCTGGCTTGTCATGTAGGCTGTAGAAATAATGAGAAGTACCGGTGTGATTATTCTCATGGGTATAATTGCAGAACTGTATTCGCTTCCACAAAAAAGAGCAATCAGTGAAGGCGAGAGAAATATTAAACCTGCAATCATCGGGAAAGAAAGAAGCATTACAAAACAGATTCCCTTCTGCACAAGTGATTTGAATTCTTGTGTTCGTTTTTGTTCAAAGTAATACGAAAGGCGTGGAAGTAAAATGCTTATTACTGCAGTGAGAAGACTAAGAATCATTTTGTTCAGTTTTGTTGCTGCTGAATAAATTCCGACTTCCTTGTCGTTTGTAAGAAAACCAAGCATTACAGAATCAAGCGCTGTATAAACTGTAATCGAAACAGACATTCCAAAAAAGATGAAAATCGGTTTAAGATGTTTTTTTATTTCCAGTTTTGCTTTCTGTTTCCAGTCTATGAATTTGTTAAGATAAAAAAAATTGCAGATGTTTGAACCAACACCGGTAATTATTCCGAAAATTGCATAGTTAACTAAATCGCCGCGTGTTCTTACAAAACCGAATAAGAATCCGATTCCGATTATCTGAAACAAAATTGTACGCAGTGTTATGTATTTAAATTCTTCAAGTGCAGTGTAGAACCAGTTGAATCCGATTGTGTTAAAAAAAATCTGCAGCGAGCAAACGTACAGAAGTGGTCTGTAGTCATCAAATTTTCTTATATAAATTATTGCAACAAAAAACAGAATATATGAAATAACAGTAGAAGCAATGTTGATTAAAAAAATTTCTTTAACGAATTTTGAAAGTGCAATTCTATCGTCCCTTATTTTTGCAGCCTGTCTTGTAGCATAAGAACCAATTCCTAATGCAGCAATCATGGCAAAGTACGAAATTACGTTTCCTGCAAAATTGATTTTTCCTATTCCTTCAGGTCCCAGAATTCTTGACGCATACGGAAACGTAATAAGCGGGAAGAACAGTGTCATAAAGGATTTCAGAAAACTGTAAAATGCATTCTTCTTGATTGACTTTGCCATCTGTTTTTCCTAGAAATTGTATTTTATTCCGAGTTCAAAATGAAAGTTGTGAAGCTTTGTTGAATCATTCTGGTACTGCGGATTTATAATCAGATTGTATAAAGCTCCTGCATTGACAAGAAGATTCGGCGTTACAAAATATTCCGACTCAAGTCCAAGAATAAAATTTGCTTTCCATGACGTAAAGTGTGTTTTGTTAAGATCAATATTGTTTTCTTTATCAGATGCAACTGAGTTAACTGCTACACTGTAAATGTAATTGTTGTCGGGATTCCATCTTGCAACGGTCAGCTTTGTTTTTCCTTTCGGGTACAAAACTGAATATGAAATATACTGAAGGTTTCCGCCGTAGCCTGTTGCGTTTGCAAGATATTGTCCGCGGTTTGTGTAACCCTGTGTAATCTGGTGGTGGAATCCAAAATTGTACGGCCACTGAAGCTGAAAGTCCTGTGACATTTCAGTGCTGTTAATTTCCATTGTAAACTCGCCGTATATCTTTTTTTCTTCGCTGTGAGTAAATGTTTTCTTAAGACCAAGAGTGTATACAAGTGTATGAAGCGGATATCTTATGTAACCGATTGGAAATGAATTCGGAACAAAATCATCCAGCCCGAGTTCACCGTAAACTTCCAGTCCCACTGGTGCAAAAATCCAGTCTGCGCCGAATGACATTTTCTGGTCTTCGCCGGCTCCCTGTTCGCCTACGTGGGTATTTGCTTCTACCGGAAAAATGTATTTTAAATTTTCCCAGTCCCATTTTACAAGGCATGTTCTGTTTGCAAAAAGTGTAAGTCCCGGAACAAAAGACGGCGCGTAGGCAAGTGCAAGTCCGTGAATCATATTGTTGTCATTGCTTTCGTCATTGTCGTAGTAGTCGGACTCTGTAAGTTTTCCTGTCCAGATGCGTGCTTCAATGTCGCCTATGTACCAGTTTAGCCACGGAATATGTATTTCTGTTCTTCTAAGACCGGCGTCAAATTTGGGGTAGGTGGGTGCATTGTTTGAATGCAGAATCGCGTTTACCTGTGCAGGTCCAAGCCAAATTGCCTGTGTTCCAAAACCAAGCGTCAGGTTTTTCCATGTATAGCGTACTTCGGTGTCGCCCCAGTCAAAATAATAAAACGCTTCGTCACCGAATCTCTGCGGAATGTCGGCCCCGTTGTTCTTTGTCCCGTATCCCCAGAAGTAACCGTATTCGCTGTCTGAGTGTGACTTCATTATTTCAAAGTCAAGGTTCTGTGAAAAAACAAACTGCGGTTTAAGCGTAAGTTCAAGTCCGTAAGCTTCAAGCCGTGCGCCGGCCGTAAGTGAAGTGTTGTATCCTTTTCCCTGCCAGAGCGCGCCGTCGTTCATTCCGTAGGGTGCTGCCGTGTTGTACGAATTATACCATTGCGGTCCGTAAAGGCGTGCTTTTATTCCGTTTACAGAGCCGTCAAGAAATGCGTTTTGCATGCTGTCAGATGTGTCCAGCAGTGTGTATGTTGTTCCAAGATTGTTAAGCTGCCATGCGTGTTCTGTACTTGGAGAAACGTTCCAGACAGAATCAGAAAGTGTTCTGTAATTCAAGGATGGGCGTTTTACAAGTCCCTGCAGTGAAAGAAAGTCATAGTAATTTTCTTCTGCCGACTTCAATGCTTCCTGTGCAAAAACAACCGTGTTAAAAAGCAGCGCAGATGCTGCCAGCGCAATGTAAACTCTTTTCATAATATTCCTATTGTAGCAAAAATAAATATCTCGTTCAATAATAGACTTGTGCAGTCCGGTAAAAGTCAAAGTCCCGAAGAAGCAATCTGTTCAAGACAGGCTCGTGCTGTATCCCTTACTTTTGAACTGAACTGCGGGTACATCATGTAGGTAAGAAGAGCGCGTCCCTGTGAAAAAAAAGCCGGTCTTCCCATAAAGAGACATATCTGTGTACAGGCTGCGGCTATTTCGCACAAAAGGGTGCTGTCATCTGAGCGGGCTTTGTTGCGTGCAATATAGTCAAGCGTGTAGAGAATCTGTCCTTCGGGATCAAATTTTGCTTCTGCAGCATACCGTACCAGAGAAATCATAACGGTCGGGTCGTCACATGATTTTAACAGAGACGGAATGTTTTCCTGGCCAAGGCTGATTCCGCTTTTTGCGCATAAAGAAAGTATTGTCGCGTTGTAGGGGACGTTTGCCTTAAAGTAAGGTTTCTGTACTGTGTAGTCCCAGCTTTCTGAAAGCCAGTCGCTTCTCATTTTTGAAATTTCTGCTTCCAAAACTGCAAGCCATTCGTGTTCTTTTTCTCCAAAGTCTCCCTTTGAAAAAGCACGCTCTATTTCTTTTGCTTTGTCTGCGTTTATTGCGGCTCCCGTTATCGAGTCAGATTTAGGCGGGGTTTTGTCATAAAATTCCCTGTAGGAACTTACATTTTTTTTGGGTGCTTTTGGTTTTTGAGTGGACAGTGACTGGACTATTCTGTATCCTTCAAGGACCCAGCTGCGGGTACAAAGTGTAATGTATCCTGTATCTGTAAACAGCGCAAAGTTCCAGTCTTTTGGGGGAAGTCTGTCTATGTTCCACAAGGTTTCGCCCTGTTCATCAAAACATGCAGCCCTGTTTGCGTCGGCAAGAACAATACTTCTTGAAAGAGGCGAGTACATTTTGAGCGATATTGCGCTTCTTACTGAACTGGTGAATGTTCTTGAAACTGTACCGTCGGCCGTCCTGAACAATGTGAGTGTAGCTGGTGTTCCCCATACTGCCCACGCTTTGTTTTCGCCGGGGCAGCACGCAATTTTTGCAGGTCCTGTTATTCCGCTTTTTTGTGACGGAAGAGTCCACTTCGAAAAAGCCTTTCCTTTGTCAGAAGAAACCATTCCCAGGCTTGAGTCAGAAAAAGAAAGAAGTGCTCCGTCTTTGCAGGGTACAGACTGTATCACTTTGCCTGCAAACGTAATTTCCTCGCTTGAGTCCCCGAACGGGGTTACAGTTATGGCTACAGATTTGTTTCCTTCTGCTGTCCTGTCCAGAAATACCAGAAGCGAACCGTCATTGAGTGTGGTGACAGGAAGCTGTATATTCTGTCCCTTTATTTTAAGAATCCAGCGGCGCTTTCCGTTAAGGCCGTAGCAGGCAAGTGCATCGTGTCCCCGTACAAAGACCCGCCCGTCGCGTCCGGCAAGCGGTGCGTTTTCTATATTAAAGCCTGTGTCAGAAGTCCACAGCGGTGTTCCGCCGGGGTTGAGCATGTCGAGTTTTGAGCCGCCTGTTACTACATACAGCATTCCGCCGACACCACTTGTTACAAATGGAGACAGTCTTTTTGAAAAGCCTTTCTGCCAGAGAATTTTTCCGTCTCCTGTAAATGAGTGCAGCATCTTTCCTTCACCCACTGCAACATAGCCTGCCTCTGTCTGTACCGGTTCGCAAAGAAGGTTTCCGCCCAGAACTGCAACCCAGTCTGGCTGCCTGCGTGACAGATCTGTACCCTTATTCTGTCCCCATAAGCAAAAAAGTGTACAGAAAAGCAAAAAACTGTATACAAAAGTAGACTTCTTAAGATTCATACTAAGTGTTAATCCTTTTCAAACCATGCAAGACTTTCTATATGACCTGTCTGCGGGTAAAAGTCTAGAAGAAAAAGTTTTTCAAGCTTGTAGCCGGACCTTGTCAAAAACTTTGCATCGCGTGCGTGAGTTGCCGTGTCACAGGAAAGACTTCTTATATGCGGAATTTCCGATGTCTGAAGCCACTGGCAGACCGACTTTTCCATTCCCTGTCTGGGCGGGTCAATTACAACTGCATCGTATTTTCCAAAGCGTTGTTCGCAGTTTTGTGCATGATATTTGATCCACACGTCGCCGCTCACACCAAAACTTTCGTGCGGTTTTCCGGCCATGTTTTTTTCGGCATAGATAAGGGCAGACTTGTTGTGTTCAACCAAAGTTACGTTTTCAAAAGAGTCGGCGAGGAATACAGAAAATGTTCCGGCCCCGCTGTACATGTCCAGAACGTTTTTGCCAGAAAGTCCTCCCGTTACAAGCGGAACAGCCTTTTCGGTTACTTCAAGGTTTGACTGGAAAAATCCCAGTACATCAAAAGAAATTTCTTTTCCGCAGAGATTAACTGAGCAGGTGTTCCTTGGATTTTCTGCAGCACCGGCCCAGCGTTTTTTTATTTCTTTGTATTTGCCAATTTTTCTTCCGCCGGGTGTACGCAACTGGCGCTTCTGTTCTTTCTGCACCTGTTTTTCCAAAGGTTCGTCTGCTATGATTATTTTGTCGTATCCTTCAGGAATAGATGTTATGCGCGAAGAGCCGAATACATGTACACGGCCTGCAGGTCTTTCTTCGGGCGCAACTTCTGAAAGGTAGCGGTTTATTTCTGGTGTTGCGCAGGGGCATGCTGTAAGCTTTATTGAATTGTTGCTGCCCCGTTCCATTAAGCCTCCGTCGTGGAACTGAAAGCGTGATCTGTAGCCGGTTGGAGCGGCACTTACAACTTCAATTTGGGGAACTTCAACGCCTTCTCGTGCAAAAGCGTCCTTTAGTATGGATTTTCTGAGTTCAGTCTGGTATTCGTTTGTGATATGCTGCATGTTGCATCCGCCGCATTTTCCGTAAAGCGGGCAGAATGGAATTGTTCTGTAGGGAGATGGTTCAAGTACATTAAGAATGCGTGCCTTGTAGTAGTCACCTGCGTCCTGCGTAATTTCTACTTCGAGTTTTTCACCCGGAACCGCAAGCGGTACAAAAACCGTTTTTCCGTCTATTCTGGAAATGCAGTCTCCTCCAAAAACCATTTTTTCTGCTGTAATTGTGGCTGTTTTCATAAAGAATACTATAGCAAAAATAAAGTGAAAATTCTACAATAGAATATAGTTGAATAAAAAAATTGAATACAATGCATGAGGTTTTATAGAAAATGAAATACGCACAGGAAACAATTGTAATGTCAGATTCCAACAAAAATGTTCTTCACAGCTGGCTTCCCGACACAGAACCAAAAGCCGTGATTGTCCTAAGCCACGGAATGGTGGAACATGCAGCGCGCTATGAACCGTTTGCCGCCGAATGCTGTAAAAGGGGAATTGCACTTTATGCAGAAGACCACCGCGGCCACGGAAAAACAGCGGAACTTGCCTCGCAGGACAAAAGCGGAATGTTCGGTTTTCTTGCAGAAAAAAAAGGTTTTGAAAGGGTAGCAGACGATATTCACGAAGAGATTCTTCTTGCAAAAAAAAGATGGCCTTCAAAAAAGGTTTTTCTTTTTGGACACAGCTTTGGCTCTTTTGTTTCACAGTGCGTCATAGAAAAATACGGTGCAGATCTGGACGGCTGTATTCTATGCGGAACGGCCGGCCCGCGACCGCTGACCATTGCGTTTGCCAAACATCTTGGCCGCAACATGACAATGCTTTTTGGAAAACGTCATGTGGCAAAACTTTTGGACAAGATTGTGTTCGGTTCCTACAACAAGCGCATTAAAAATCCGGCAACAAAGTCTGACTGGATAAGCCGCGATGCAAAAACAGTTGCGCAGTATATGGCAGACCCTTTTTGTACATTTATTCCCACAACCGGATTCTTTAGGGATCTTTTTGAAGGACTTTCACTTATTCACAAAAAGTCAAACCTCAAAAAAATACCACAGTCTCTTTCGGTCCTATTTATAGAAGGAACAGCAGACCCCGTAGGAAACTATGCAAAAACTGTAGAAAAACTTTTTGACATTTATACACGAAAACTTAAGCTTACAGACGCAACCGCTATTTATTACGGGGATGCGCGCCATGAACTTCTTAATGAAATAAACGGCGCTAATATTATGAAAGATGTTCTTTTGTGGGTTGAATCAAGAATTCAGTAAGGCTTACATATTTTCGTAAGTTTGTACAGAATCTTCCAGGTGTTCAATGTGAATACCTGCGTCGCGGAACATCTGCATTGAGTCAGCTTCATCGTGGTAATGCTTTTCACAGACAACACGTTTTATTCCGCAGTTTATGATAAGCATTGCACAGGTGCGGCAAGGAGTCATCTTGCAGTAAACGGTCGCTCCGTCTATTGGAATGCCGCGTTTTGCAGCCTGGCAGATTGCGTTTTGTTCAGCGTGTACGGTTCTTACACAGTGTTGCGTTATTGAACCGTCTGCGTGAATCATGCTTCTCATCAAGTGACCTACTTCATCACAGTGAGGAAGACCGGCGGGACTGCCAACGTAGCCTGTTACAAGAATGCGATTATCCTTTGCAATTACGCAACCCGAACGTCCCCTGTCACATGTTGCGCGTTTTGCAATTGTGCGGCACACTTCCATGAAGTATTCGTCCCATGTCGGGCGCTTGTATTTTTCGTCTGAATTGCTCATAAAATCCTGAATTCAATTGCTTTCATTCAGAACAGGTTCCGTTTTTTACCCGAAGGCTTAAGACAAAAACCCGTTCTGAAACTTTTATAGGTTGATTAACCGCGTACTGACTCAAAAATAATTTCGGCCAGGAATACGGCTGCCAGAATCCATGTTACAACAGAAATATCTTTTGCTTTCTTTCCTGAAATCTTGCAGATAACGTATGCAATGATTCCCCATGAAATTCCCTTTGAAATTGAATAAGAGAAAGGCATTGTCATTATTGTAACAAAAGCCGGGATTCCTTCTGTGGGATCGTTAAAGTCAATTGCAGTAACTGACTTCATCATCAAAAATCCTACAAAGATAAGAGCCGGTGCAATTGCAGCAGACGGAATAAGGCCGAATACAGGTCCAAGGAAGAGTGAGAGTGCAAAAAGAATTGCGGTTACAACAGATGCAAGTCCTGTGCGTGCTCCTGCGGCAACACCTGAAGTACTTTCTACAAAACTTGTTACAGTTGAAGTTCCAAGACATGCACCGACAACTGTTCCGACTGCATCAGAGAGAAGGGCACCCTTTGCGTTTGAAATGTTTCCATCTTCGTCTTTAAGGTCTGCCTGTTCTGCAATTCCCATAAGTGTTCCCAAAGTGTCAAACAAATCGGTAAACAGGAATGTAATGAATACAACCAGGAACTTTACTGAAAGAATATTTGCAAATTCAAACTTAAAGAAATACGGTGCTGCAGGAAGTGAAATCGGTTTCCATGCTTCTGGAACTTTTGTTACACCAAACGGAATTCCGATTATTGTTGTGGCAGCGATTGCTATAAGAATAGAACCTGGAACCTTGTTTATGTAAAGAATAACTGTAATGATAAGTCCTATTACGGCAACAAGGGCAGTGGAGTGGTCCATGTTAAGATTGTGAAAGCCGATGAGTGTTCCGGTGTCAGTTCCGACGATTCCGGCATTGCTTAAGCCGATGATTGTGATAAAAAGACCTATACCTACAGATACAGCTTTTTTCATTCCGGCCGGAATAGAATTGATGATTGCTTCCCTTATTCCAAAAACAGAAAGAATTATAAAGAGAATTCCTTCAAGGAGAACTGCAGTAAGAGCAAACTGCCAGGTACATCCCATTCCGATTACAACGGTGTAGGTAAAGAATGCGTTGAGTCCAAGTCCCGGTGCAAGTGCTACAGGAAGGTTTGCGCAGAATGCCATTACCAGAGTTGCAATTGCAGAAGAAATAGCTGTTGCAGTGAATACCGAATCCCAGTTCATTCCAGAGTCTGCCAGAATAGTAGGGTTAAGGGCAAGAATGTAGGCCATCGCAAGGAAGGTTGTTATTCCACCAATAATCTCTCGTGAAACGGTTGTGCCCCGTTCCTGAAGTTTGAAGAAGCTGTTCATAGAGAATCCTCCAAAAAAATATGTAGTATTATACCATTAATTGTGCCTTAAGTGAATAAACAAACCCGTATTCTTAAAAAAATAAATATTTTTTTCATTTTTTTTTCAAAAAGCTGTTGACATTTTTTTTACCAAAATATATAGTGTAAACATCAACAGCGAATGCGGCAGTCGTATAACGGCTTATTACCCCAGCCTTCCAAGCTGGAGACGAGGGTTCGACTCCCTTCTGCCGCTCTTAGTAAAAGCAAGTCTTTCTAGTTAAGACTTGCTTTTTTTTATTTGCAGGCAATTTTCCTGTGCTGACACGGGAGTCGAACCCTGCGGGTTCTACCCCTCGTCGGCCAGCGCCGAGGGGCATTTTGCAAACATGCTTTGCATGTTAAATCGCCTGCGCGATTTCTTAACGCAAAATGCCTTCTGCCGCTTCTTTTTGAACAAAACTAACTCATTGCAATACAACGGGTTAGTTTTTTTATTTTAATGAATTTTGTCTATTGTCAGTAAATTGTCAGTAAAATGAAATCCTTTTTTAAACTGAAAGGCGACAGAAGGTCCGAATCTCTACAGTTCTATCTTGGAGGTTTAATTATGAGAGGACTTTTTTTCGTCTTTAAAAGGACAATGCCATCCGGTAGAAAGATTTATTACTATCAGACTTACAAGCCTGACGGAACGCTTACAACAGCAAAAAGTACCGGCTGCACGCAAAGAAAGCTTGCTGTAAATTACTACCAGAAACTTCTTCTTGAATGAAAGCTTTGGGCCGGTTCCAATATGTCTTTCAAGCAGTATAATCATCAGCATTAAAGAAACTTTATGCCACTTCGTACTCCATCAAATCTTCCATCGTTACACCTAATGCACGGGACAATGCATAAACACTTTCAAAAGATGCTTTATTCAAGTTCTTACGCCGCTGTTCATACATCTGGATTGAGCGCAGATTGACGCCGCTTTTTTTTGCAAGCTGGACTTGAGAGTAATGTCTTATTTTGCGGTATTTATAAAGTTTTGTAGGTTCTTTACGGGAGTTGTAGATTGAAATAAAGACATCAACAGCTTTGTCTTCAGGAGCTTCGTGAAGTGTCGGGTAAAGATTCCTTAAGTCATTTACAGAAAAGTATGATAAAATTTCTTCAAATGGCATTCCAGTTTTCCACTGGATGTAAGCCAGAATCCAGCCTGTCCAATATTCAGCTGATTTATCAAATGGCGCATCCAGTCGGGGAAAATCCATTTTTAAGCCTACATTTTCAACCGCATATTGAACAAGTTCAGAGCCGGAAAAGCCCATTACAAAGCGGGGATTTCCTTCCCCGTACTGACGGGCAAGACCACAGGCAATGAAGTATGAACAAAAATCTGAAAGAGAAATATTGCAGACATTGACTGCATAGTCAAAAGCGTCTCCGAGATTTTCCATTGCTGAATCAAGGTAAATACTATCGTAAGCGTTCATCATCATTTTTGATTTTCTCCCTCAAAATATCACGCATGAATATTCCGTCCAAATCAACATTTTCTGCTTCTTTGCGGAATACCAGGTTTGCATTTTCGTTTCTGTCTTTTCGTTTTGAAAAATATTCATCAGCGGGTGACTTATGTGTTTTCTTAAAATGAAGTTTTTCAAATGCCTTCTGACTTTTTAAAACATACTGTTCACCAAGTTTTCCAAGTTTCATCGCTTTAGCCAACTGGGCAATGGAAATCTCATTGTTCACAAAAGCACGGGCAAAAGAAAAATATGAATCATCAGCCCGATATCCTACAATCATGTCGTAGTTTTCAACAGGAACATAAAAGTTTTCAATCAAATAATCTTTACCATGCCTTGCGAGAGGTGTTGAAACTCTGAAATCCCTGTATTTTGCAAGAACAGAAAGCCAGTTCAAAATTGTATATTCGCTACCGTTCAAATTAAGTGATGTAAGACCGTCAATTTCAATTGAATATTCATTTGCCCAGCCGTCTTTTTCAGGGTCCTGGGCAGCCCATTCCTTTGCAAGCTCAAGGTTTTGAGTGCAGTAAAAGCCAAGACCGTAATCGTTGTTTGTTTTTCCATATCCAAAGACAGGCTTTTTTATCAAATCAAGAGAGCCATGATATAAAGTCATTTCTGCCATAAAGCCTCCAAATTATCACCATAGTGATAGTTTTCTATCTGATTAAAATATACTACCAAAGTGATAGTTTTGCAAGGTCTATAAAAAACGCAATCTTTTCGTCTATAAATAAGATACATATCGGCTTGAGTAACACTAGCTATTCTTTACAGATTGAATGGCTTGCCATTTACAGTGTGACCCCACACAAAAGTTGACATAATACTTTGTATTACATCAACTTCTGTGCAGGGCCCCAAACCGTCTCGCCGGTTTATCACTCTTTCGCAATGTTGCGGTCGGTCAGAAAGTCCCCAAAAGTTCTTCCGACAAAGCTCCCGCAACTTTGCGAACCAGCCCATTTCATTCTGCTGGACTTCCGACCAAAGGACCTTGTTCCTTTGGATTGCTTAGTGACCTATGCGGATTATTTGATTATTGCATGTGAAAATTATCACAGTTAAAGAGCTTTCATAGAGATATGAAGGCTCTTTTTATTTGTTCGCAAGGTTTAAGATATTGTAAAACTTTGTCACCTACCTAACAAAAATGGAGAATTTATGGTATAATGACAGATACTTATAAAATGATTTTGTGAATCAAAAGTTTGGAGAAATAAATGGAAGTTGCAGTTCCTGAGTTTATTAACAATGTTGATAAAACTCTTAGTCAGAGTCTTAAAGAAGAAATTAAGCCAGGAAGTAAAATTTCAATAGCAGCAGCATGTTTTTCCATTTATGCCTATCAGGAACTAAAATCCGAACTAAAAAATATTGATGAACTCCAATTTATCTTTACCTCTCCAACCTTCGTCGCAGAAAAGACAAAAAAAGAAAAAAGAGAATTTTATATTCCCCGTCTTGACCGAGAACGCAGCCTTTATGGAACAGAGTTTGAAGTAAAACTTCGTAATGAACTTAATCAAAAGGCCATTGCAAGAGAATGTGCAGAATGGATTAAACGCAAAGTTACTTTTAAATCCAATTCAACGCAACAAAATATGCCGGAGTTTATGCTTGTTGATGACACAAGCTACAATCCTGTAAAAGAGTTTACTGCTGTAGAACTCGGCGTGGAAAAGGGAAACAACGCGGCCTTTGCAATCACAAAAATGAAAGCACCCATGAGTGCAGGTTTTTTGCAGACTTTTGAAACCTTTTGGAATAATAAAGAAATTATGCAGGATGTAACCGATCAGGTTATAGACAGCATATCTTCTGCATATAATGAAAATTCGCCTGAGTTTATTTATTTCATTACACTTTACAATATTTTCAAGGAGTTCTTGGACGATATTTCAGAAGATGTTCTTCCAAAGGAAGCAACAGGCTTTAAGAAAAGTGCTATCTGGAACAAGCTTTATAACTTCCAGCAGGATGCTTGTCTTGGAATTATCAACAAACTTGAAAAATACAATGGCTGTATTCTTGCAGACAGTGTAGGTCTTGGTAAAACATTTACAGCCCTTGCTGTAATAAAATATTACGAGAGCCGCAATAACCGCGTATTGGTTCTTTGTCCCAAAAAGCTTGCTAACAACTGGAATATCTACAAAAATAACTACAAGAATAATTCGATTGCAGAAGACCGCCTCCGGTATGATGTACTTTTCCATACAGACTTAAACCGTAAACACGGACTGTCAAATGGTAATGACCTGGCTTTTATCAACTGGGGAAACTATGACCTTGTTGTAATAGATGAATCACATAACTTCCGTAATGGTTATGGAACCCATATAAACACAAAAGAAAACCGCTATATGCAGTTGATGAACAAGGTAATCAAGCAGGGAGTTAAGACAAAAGTTCTGATGCTTTCTGCAACGCCTGTTAACAACCGCTTTATAGACTTAAAAAATCAGCTGGCTCTTGCGTATGAGGGTGTTACAGAAAATATTGATGACCAGCTTAAAACCAAAGGATCTATTGATGATATTTTCCGTGCTGCCCAGACAGCTTTCAATAAATGGAGCCAGTTCCCCGCAGAAGAACGCACTACTGAAAACCTCTTGAGTATGCTCAGCTTTGACTTCTTTGAAGTATTGGATAGTGTAACAATTGCCCGTTCAAGAAAGCATATTGAAAAATATTACGACACAAAAGATATAGGAACATTCCCAAAAAGACTGGTGCCAATCTCAATATCAAGTCCTTTGACTAAAGATGAAAGTGATGTTACTTATAATCTTATTTTTGAAGAACTTAATAAGCTGAACCTGTACGTCTATGTTCCGACCATCTTTATTCAGAAAAGCAAAAGATATAAATATGACCTTGGAGAAGATGATGCCAGCGGTTTTGACCAGATGGGGCGTGAACTTGGAATCCGCCGCCTGATGGCTATAAACCTCCTCAAACGCCTTGAAAGTTCAGTGTACTCTTTCAGACTCACAATACAGAGGGTAAAGACATATATAAACCATACAATAAAGATTGTAGAAGATTTTGAGGCTCATAAAACAAATCCAAATGTAAATCTTACAGATATGACTATGGAAGATGAAATGGATTTTGATGATCAGAACTCAAGCGATTCATTTGCCATAGGAAAGAAAGTAAAGATTGACCTGAACGACATGGATTATGTTTCCTGGCTTCGCAATCTTAAAGAGGATGTAGGCATTCTTTCCGGCCTTGAATGCCTTATTGAAGATATTACTCCCGACAATGACACAAAACTTCAAAAACTTTTGGAAATCATTGCTAAGAAAATTAACAACCCAATCAATCCGGGAAACAAGAAAGTTATAGTTTTCTCTGCTTTTGCTGATACAGCAGAATATCTTTTTGAAAATGTAAGCGGATATGTAAAGAAGAACTTTAATCTTGAATCTGCAATGGTTACAGGAACAAGTGAAGGAAAAAGCACTCTTGAAAAGTTCAGATGTGATTTGAACGCTGTCCTGACTTATTTTTCTCCGCTTTCAAAAGATAAAGCTGTAATTTATCCTGATGATGATAGAAGTATAGATATCCTTATTGCAACAGACTGTATTTCCGAAGGACAGAACCTACAGGACTGCGATTACCTTATAAATTACGATATTCACTGGAACCCGGTACGTATTATTCAGCGTTTTGGACGTATTGACCGTATCGGCAGCAAGAACTCTGTAATCCAGCTTGTAAATTTCTGGCCGGATCTTACTTTGGACGAATATATCAATTTGAAGTCCCGTGTCGAAACCCGTATGAAGATTGTCGATATGACTGCAACAGCCGATGACAATATTCTTGAAGAAGAACAGAAGGACCTTGATTACAGAAAAGAACAGCTTAAAAAATTAAAGGAAGAAGTTGTCGACCTTGAAGAAATGAACAGCGGAATCAACATCACAGATTTAGGCTTGAATGAGTTTCGCCAGGACCTTCTTGAATATGTAAAAGAACATGGAGAACTTGAGCATACGCCGTTTGGCCTTCATGCTGTAACAAAATCTGCTGCTGCTTGCCCGCCGGGTGTCATTTATGTCCTCAAAAACCGCAACAACAGCGTAAATATCGATAAACAGAACAGGCTTCATCCTTTCTATATGGTTTATATAGATGAAGATGGACAAGTCGTATGCAATCACCTAAACCCCAAAAATATGCTGGATAAAATGCGCTTCCTTTGCAAAGGGAAGAATGAACCCATACCGGAAGTTTACAGGCAGTTCAATATAGAAACAAAAGACGGTCGAAATATGAAGGAGTACAACAAGCTCCTTGGAGATTCGATTTCCTCAATCATTGAAGTAAAAGATAAAAGCGATATGGATTCTTTTCTTAGTGGTGACACAGTTGATTTCAAACAAGGTCAAATTAAGGGTCTGGATGATTTTGAACTGATTTGTTTTTTGGTAGTAAAGGACGAATCGAATGCTTAAATTACCAGAAGTCACTCAATTACAAAAGTCATTGCCAAAAGTTCAAATCTACAGAAAATTCCAGCTTACCAATAGCCAGCAGACAAAGTTTGATGCTGACATAAGCAGAATTGATATTGTAAATGAAGTAAGTTCACGCACGATTCCGTCAATTAAAGAAGGCGAAAAAGTAAAAAGTTTTTATGTTCTGAGCGTGACATTAAAAACAAAGAATTACGAAACAAGAAACATAGAACGGATTGCAAAACTTATTCCTCAGAATCTGGTGTTTTCCTTGCAGTTTGAAGAAGAAATTCAGATTGCGGTTTTTTGTGAGAAAGTGTTTGCAACAGACTGGATGCCGGAATCAAAGGCTTCCATTCAGCTTACAGGATTGAACTTTGATGAAGTATGGGAAAATATCATCAAAAAAATTGAAGGCGGGGAGTGGGACAATGACCTTACTCTTAAAGAAAATATAGAGATTAAGGATAAAAAAGAAAAACTAGAAAAAGAAATAAACAGGCTTGAAAAACTTGCCAGAAAAGAAGTTCAACCTAAAAAGAAGTTTGAACTTGTTAGCCAGAAAAGAAAATTGGAAGAAGAGTTAAAAAAGTTATAGGGGGAAATATGTTGAATATTATAAAAGTACGGGAAGATAAAGGCCCTATTAAATTTGAAAAAGATGAAGCAAAAAAAGGTTTCTTTAAGGTAAAAGAAGGAACTAATACGTATATTAATGATGATGGTTCATTTTCTGAATTAGATTTACGTTCACGTGTTGAGCCCTGGCTCTCTTCTCTTTTCCAGTCAGAACATCTTTCTCTTTTGTTAGGTAGTGGACTTAGTTCAGCTATACAGTATGAAGCAACTGAAAGTTCTGATAATGGAATGTCTGCATTAGATTTTAATAATACTAAATACAAAGATAAGATTAAAGAATTTGCAACTAAAAGTGCAGAGAAATCAGGACGTGGAAAACCAAATATTGAAGATTATATTAGAGTTGCAAATGAATTATTACGTGGTTTAGAAATATCTGAATCTGATAAGGATGAAGAAGAAGTTCTAAGAAATGAACTCAATACAATTATTGAGAATTTTACAAGAAATATTTCAAATATTGAAAACACCATTGCAATAGCTGAATTAGACAAAAGAGAAAAAGCATTTCAACTTCTAGTATCATTCCTTATGAGTTTTGCAAGTAGAACTGGAACTAGAGACAGACTTCATATTTTTACAACTAATTATGATAGACTTATTGAAGAAGGTGCAGACATTGCAGGTCTTCATTTAATAGATAGATTTGTTGGAAGTTTAAATCCGATTTTCAGAGCTTCAAGACTTGATATTGATATGCATTATAATCCTCCAGGAATTAGAGGTGAACCAAGATATCTTGAAGGTGTTGCAAAATATACCAAATTACATGGCTCAATAGATTGGGTCGAAACGGATACAAATAATATTCGAAGAATTGGAATGCCTTTTGGAGCAAAAACATTAACACCTTTTTTAGAGGCTGCTAATGTTTCAGAGAATTACCAGAAAGTTATGATATATCCAAATTCATCAAAAGACAGAGAAACTGCAGAATATCCATATGTTGAATTATTTAGAGATTTTGCTGCTGCTTTGTGTCGTCCAAATTCAACTCTTGTAGTTTATGGTTATAGTTTTGGAGATGATCATATCAATAGAATTATTTCAGATATGCTAACAATTCCTTCAACTCATTTAGTGATTATTTCGTTTAATGATAAAGAAAAACGAATTATGAATTTCTATGAAAAGTGCGGGCATTCAGATCAGATTTCATTACTTATTGGCGAAGATATAGCGAATATAAAAGCATTAACAAGTTTATACCTTCCTAAGTCTGCTATTGATAAGAATTCTATAAAGATGGCTGAATTAATAAAAGCGCGTATTCCAACAAAAGATGATAAAACTGGGAGGAAAGATAAAGAATGATGTCTCCAATTGAGAACTCAGAAAGCTTACGAGTTGGTACAATAGATTTTATTTCTCCTGATGAAATTAAAGTTCTTCTGGATATAGAAGTTCCAAATGATGTTGCTTTAAATACTGGTGTTCCTCGTTCATTCCCTAGAATAAATGGATATGTATTGTTTTCTTGTGAAAATGGTTATTTAGTCGGACAAATTAACTGGATTACAATTGAGCGTTCACAATATCCAAAAAGACGTGGAATCCAGGATTTTGGAATAATAGATTTACCTTTCCCATTAAGAATTATAAGCATTAATCCACTTGGAGTTTTGCGTTATTCAAAACAATCAACGGATGGTAAAGTTGAATATGAGTTTTCAAGGGGAATTGATATTTTCCCAACCGTAGGAGATCCAGCATACCTCCCTACAGAAGAACAATTAAGAGCAATAATTGAAAATGGCTATAACCGACGTGTACAAATAGGAACAAGTCCATTATGTGGAAATGCAGTAGTTTCGGTTGACCCAGATAAGTTATTTGGAAGACATGTTGCAGTTTTAGGAAATACTGGTAGCGGAAAATCATGTTCTGTAGCAGGTTTAATTAGATGGTCAATTGAAGCAGCAGGTAAAAATTCAAATTCACGTTTTATTATTCTTGATCCCAATGGTGAATATTCAGATTGTTTTTCTGATTTAAAAAATGTAAAACGTTATGCAGTAGAATCGGATGCCGCAAAAGGAATTAATCAATTAAAAGTTCCTTTGTGGTTATGGAATACTGATGAATGGATTGCATTCACACAGGCCGGTGGAAAAGCTCAGAAACCAACACTTATTCAAGCATTAAGATCAGTTAGAGATAATGTTCAAAATAATTATTCTCAGATAAAAGGCTTTATTAAAGTAATTGCAGCAATACTTAAAATTGAACTAAAATCTACGAATGCATTTTCAGGTGGAGGAAAAACAAAAGGTTTTTGTGATCGACTTAAAATTTATAAAGATGATTTGGCAGTCTTAGTAGACGAAGATTCCTCAGAAAAGACAATAAGCGATAGATTATGTGAGAAAATTAAATTTTTTATAAACACACCTTCAAATGGAAATACAGAATGGCCTGTTTTTTCATTTGATGCATTAAATGATTTATATAAAGATTTTATAGATGCATATATACAATGTGGAGGGACTGTTAATGATTTTCTTCCAGTTGATGAAAATAAGCCTATTCCTTTTTCAGGTGAAAACTTCATATCAAGCATAGAAGCAAATGCTGAACTAATGAATACGAGTGAATATGTTGAAACCATGCGTATGCGAATTCAAACATTGCTTTCAGACAAACACCTAAAACCTGTAATTAGTTATGAAGCAGATTATTCATTAGAACAATGGCTTGAAGACTATATTTGTCCTAAAACAGAAGACTCTTCAGCAATTACAATTATAGATTTATCTTTACTACCTAGCGAAATGACTCATATTATTGCTTCTGTAATTGCAAGAATGACTCTAGAATCTTTACAGCGGTACAGAAAAGTTAATAATGGAAAAACTCTTCCAACTACAATAGTTATGGAAGAAGCTCACACATTTATAAAAAGATATAATGATGATACAGAAACTAATTCTGCTTCATCTACTTGCGCAAAAATATTTGAAAAAATTGCACGTGAAGGAAGAAAATTTGGTTTAGGTTTAGTTTTATCTTCTCAAAGACCAAGTGAGCTTTCTCCAACTGTGCTTTCACAGTGTAATACATTCTTATTACACAGAATCTCAAATGATAGAGACCAGGAATTAGTACATAGACTTGTACCAGATAACTTAAGAGGATTATTAAGAGATTTACCATCGCTTCCTTCTAGAAACGCAATTCTTTTGGGCTGGGCAACTGAACTACCTATATTGGTGCAAATGAAACTTTTGAAAGAAGAATTTAGACCAAAATCAAATGATCCAGAATACTGGAAATACTGGACTGAAAATAAAGAAACAGTCAATTGGCAAATGATAGCTGATGACTGGCAAGATAAAGAAATTGCAGCAGTAAGTGAAAATAAAGAGAATACAGATGAACATAATAATTGAGAATAAAATTACAGAAGCAAGAAAGTTTTTCGAAGATGACTCATACTTACTAGATTTTTATAACAGTGCAATAGAATGTTATGAAAAATCAGATTCTCCTCTTAAAATAAACAACTTTGCTTGCAATATTAGAGAACTACTTAGAGAAAAAATGGCATTAGTTGCTCCTGACAATATTGTTGCAGACTGTTCATGGTGTAAGGGACAAAAATATCTAGATACTGAAAATAAACCTACTCGAAGAGCACGAATAAGATATTGTCTATTGTCTAATATGCCAGATTCTACTGTTGAAGAGATTTTTAAAGAAAAAATTGAGGAAATTGAAAATGAATACACTAGTCAAATAAAACAATTAAGTGTTTATACTCATGTAACAAAAAAAGTATTTTATAAATCTCAGAATGAATGTGACTTAAGATTTTCTGAAATCCTAAATCTTCTTTCAGATATTATAGGTTTAATAAAAACCGCACAGAAAATGACAACAACAGAAATTGAAAATTTTCTTTATGATGATATTTCCGACCATATATATAATGATTGTATTGACCCTGAACTAGATTTACTTTCAAATCATACTTATGTAGAAGGTATTTCAGACTTAAATTTCTCAATAGATAATATTGATAAGGATTACATTTTTATTGAAGGAACAGCAACTTTAGATACATGTTTACAATATGGGAGTTATTCTGAAATGCATAGAGGAGATGGAGCTTCTTTTGACATGAGTTTTGATATGGATTTTTCTGTTAAAATCAATATTACTGATTTTGACTATAAAGAGTATAAATACGAAACTGTAAATACTGATAAATTCTATGGAATTGAAGATGGAGAATAAAACTATGGAACACTTAAAGATGCACTCATTAAACAAAATAGACGAAAACATCGCTAAAATTGCTACATTATTTCCGAACTGCGTGACCGAAGCAAAAGACGATAACGGCGAGATTATACACAAAATAGATTTTGATATGCTCAAACAGGAACTTTCAAGCACGTTTGTTGATGGTCGTGAAGAACGCTACCAGTTCACCTGGCCTGACAAGAGGCAGGCGATTCTTACGGCGAATGCTCCAATTAACAAAACTTTGCGTCCTTGCCGTGAAGAAAGTGTGAACTTTGACAACACACAGAACCTTTACATTGAGGGTGACAACCTTGAAGTTTTAAAACTTTTGCAGGAAACATATCTTGGCAAAATCAAAATGATATACATTGATCCGCCTTACAATACGGGAAATGATTTTGTGTATAACGATAATTTTAGAACTAAGAACTTAGAGTTTAGAGAGAAGAGCGGAAACTTTGACGAAGAAGGAAAACAGCTTGTAGACAACTACACTCGCAACACCGAAAGCAACGGTCGTTTTCATACAGACTGGCTGAACATGATGTACCCGCGCTTGAAGCTGGCAAGGGATTTGCTGAGCGATGATGGGGTGATTTTTATTTCAATTGATGAACACGAATCTCATAATTTAAGAAAAATTTGTGATGAGATTTTTGGAAATAATTTTATCGGAGAAGTCATAAGAAAAACAAAATCTATGACTGCTGACAATGGGAATGGTTTCAATTTACAACATGAGGTTTTAGTTATTTATGCTAAAAATAAATCAAGCGTTTATTTAAAAGGTGAAGAGAAAAATTTTTCTAATTATTCAAATCCTGACAATGATCCTAATGGGGAATGGTGTACAGCAGACCCTAGTGCTAGAAGTGGCGGCGTATCAACGAGCTTCGGCATAGAAAATCCATACACGCATCGTGTAGATTATCCTCCAAAGGGAAGGTACTGGGCTTTTTCAAAAGAAACATTAAATTCATATATAGAAAGCGGTCGTTTAAAATTTAAAGAAGAATATGGTGAAAATGAACGTGGTTTCATTTTTAAGAGATATAGAAATAGTATGTCTATAACCACAGAGCCTGTAAATAGTCTTTTTTCTGCTGAAAATGATTATATGAATCAAACTGCAACGATTGAAATAAAAAATTTATTTAATGATAATTATTTTAGTTATCCAAAGCCGGTTAATTTTATAAAAAAATTAGTACAATACACAAACGCAGGCATCATCCTCGACTTCTTCTCAGGCAGTGCCACAACCGCCCAGGCTGTAATGCAGCTCAATGCAGAAGATGGCGGAAACCGTAAATTCATCATGGTACAACTTCCAGAACTCTGCGATAAAAAATCAGAAGCTTACAAAGCAGGTTATAAAAACATCTGCGAAATCGGCAAAGAACGCATTCGCCGTGCTGGAAAACAACTATACAAACGGAAGGGGGGGGGTATGGAAAACTCGCTGTTTGAAAATAGCCTGACAACTTCAGCAAAAACGCCGTTAGGTGTTTCCAATCCGTGTGACAATAAAAAACTCGACATAGGCTTCCGCGTCCTCAAATGCGACACATCAAACATGGAAGATGTCTACTATTCCCCAGACCATCTCGATAAGCAGGATTTATTCAAAAATAACATCAAAAATGACCGTACAGCAGAAGATTTACTTTTCCAGGTAATGCTTGATTTAGGAATAATGCTTTCAAGCAAAATAGAAACAAAGCAAATTGACGGCAAAACCGTTTACTATGTAGAACGAAACTATCTTGTTGCATGTTTTGATGATAATGTAGATGAAAAAACTATTACAGAAATTGCAAAAGAAAAACCTTATTACTTTGTAATGAGAGATTCTTCTATGGCAAATGATAGTGTGGCTACAAACTTTGAACAGATTTTTAAGACTTATCTTGGAGAAAACTATAATCCAGATAATATCAAGATTATATAAGAGGTCTTAAATGAACAAAGAAATTGCAATATTCAGCACTGACAAAGAAACTATAAATGTAGAAGTTCTCTTTGAAGACGAAACCGTATGGTTAACTCAAGAGCAGATTTTCGCCAGCTACAGCCCGGAGACCGTAAGGAAGGTGATGTAGGATGGGAAAGAATAAGAAAAACGAAGTTACAATCCGCAGTTCTGCCGCAGAATATTTAACCTTTGTAGCTGCAACTGGTGATGACAAAAACAGCGTCGAAGTCCGCTATGAGGATGAAAATATCTGGATCACTCAAAAAATGATGGCGACTTTGTATGAAGTGGATGTACGCACTATAAATTATCATATTTTAAAGATTTTTGAGGATTCAGAGTTGCATCAGGATTCAGTTATCCGAAATTTTCGGATAACTGCAGCAGACGGAAAATCCTATGATACAAAGCATTATTCTCTTCAGATGATTATTGCCGTTGGTTTTAAAGTGAATTCTGCCCGCGCCGTTCAGTTCAGAAAATGGATAAACCAGATTGCTAAAGACTATACAATCAAAGGCTGGGTTCTAGACAGTGACCGCTTGAAAAATGGCGGCTCAATTCTGACAAAAGAGTATTTTGACCGCTTGCTTGAAGAAATCCGAGAGATACGGCTTTCTGAGCGTCAGTTTTATCAGAAGGTGACAGACTTGTACGCAACAGCTGTTGACTATGACAAGACTGCAAGTACAACCCGTGATTTTTTTGCAAAAGTGCAGAACAAGCTTCATTGGGCAATTCATCAGCATACAGCGGCGGAATTGATTTACGAACGTGCAGACAGTTCAAAAGAACACATGGGCTTGACATCATGGCAAGGAAGTCCGAATTCAAAAATTAGAAAAAGCGATGTTTCAGTTGCAAAGAATTATTTGAACAAGGAAGAACTTCATTCGCTTGAACTGATTGTTTCCGGTTACTTGGATTTTGCGGAAAGGCAGGCAATGAGGAACATTCCAATGACGATGGAAGACTGGGCAAAGCATCTAGACAGAATTTTGATGGCAACGGAACACGAGCTTTTGACAGATGCCGGGAAAATCAGCATGGAAGTTGCAAAGGAACACGCCGAAACTGAATGGGAAAAATATCGCGTAATTCAGGATAAAATATACAGGAGCGATTTTGACTTATTCCTTGAGGATGTGAAGAAACTTAAATAGCAGAAGGACGCAAAATGAAGTTTACTTTTAAGATACAAAAATATCAGACCCAGGCAGTAGATGCTATCGTTAAATGTTTTGAAGGACAGCAGTTTGCAGATAAAATAACATATTTGCGTGATAAGGGTCTTCTTCCTAAAAAGCAGGAAGCCACACAGGAATTGTTTCAGACTGAGGAAGTCGGTACAGAAGAAGAAAAACTTGAATCCTCTGATTTCGGTTATGGAAATGCTTCTATTGCCATAACTAACAAAGATTTACTTGATAACATTCACAAAATCCAGGACCAGAACTTTATTGTTCACTCTGCAAAGATTGAAGAAACTGCAGGTCGTCCAAGTTTTGATATAGAAATGGAAACCGGAACCGGTAAAACTTATGTTTATACCAAGACAATGTATGAACTGAACAAAACTTACGGCTGGAGCAAGTTCATTATCGTTGTTCCGTCTGTTGCAATCCGTGAAGGAATTTATAAGAGCCTTGAATATACCCAGGAACACTTTATGCAGCTCTACAGCAAAAAGATCCGCTTCTTTATTTACAACAGCAAGCGTCTTAATATGCTTGACCAGTATTCAAGCAGTGCTGACATCAACGTAATGATTATCAATATTCAGGCTTTCAATACTTCACTTAAAGAAGGCGGACGTTCTAAAGAGTCACGTATTATTTATACAAAGCGTGATGAATTTGCCAGCCGTCGTCCAATCGATGTAATTTCAGCCAACCATCCGATTCTCATTCTTGATGAGCCTCAGAAAATGGGCGGAGATAAAACTCAAACAGCATTAAAACAATTTGATCCGCTTTTTACAATAAATTATTCTGCAACGCATAAAATCCAGCATAACCTTATTTATCGCCTTGATGCTTTGGATGCCTACAATCAGAAACTTGTAAAGAAAATCGAAGTAAAAGGTTTTAAACTTGAAAACATTGCAGGAACAAATACATATATTTATGCAGACAGCATTATTCTTTCTCCAAGTCATGCACCTGTTGTAAAATTGGAAATAGAAGTAAAACAGAACGGTGGAATCAAACGTCTTCCAGTAAAACTCAACACTGGCGACAAACTTGAAGAAGCATCAAAAGGTCTTCCTGAATATAAAGGAATCTACATTGCAGAAATTCTTCCAGAACTTAATGCAGTCAGATTCAATGTTCCTGTAAGCAACAATTCTGATAACACAATGATGTACATGGGCGAAATGACAGGAAATGTTGCAGAAAAAGACATTCGCCGGGTTCAGATTCGTGAAACAATTCGAAGTCATTTTGAAAAGGAAAAATCATTTTATGACCAAGGTTTAAGAATTAAAGTTCTTTCTTTGTTCTTCATAGATGAAGTTGCAAAGTATCGCGCATACGATGATGACGGTAATGAAGTTCCTGGTGAATACGGAAAGATGTTTGAAGAAGAATATAAATCTGTTCTTAATGACTTCATTGATATTGATCCTGACAGTTATTACCAGAAAGTTCTTCTTCCTTCATCAAAAGAAATAGGTCCGTGTCATGAAGGTTATTTTAGTCGTGATAAAAAAGGAAAACTTACAAACTCAACAGGGGAGTCTGACGAAGATATTACAACTTATGATTTGATTCTCAAAAGAAAGGACCTTCTTCTTGATTTTGATATGCCGATTCGTTTTATCTTCTCTCATTCTGCTTTACGTGAAGGTTGGGATAACCCCAACGTATTCCAGATTTGTACTTTGAAGCATTCAGATAATTCTATCAGCAGAAGGCAGGAAGTAGGGCGAGGTATGCGTCTTTGTGTAAATGAAGATGGAACAAGGCAGGACAAAGAAACTCTTGGTGAAAATGTACATCAAATAAATACCCTTACTGTAATCGCCAGCGAAAGCTATAAAGACTTTGTTGAAGGCCTCCAGAAAGATATTACCAGTGAATTGTCAGATTCAAGACCTAAGATTGCCGACATCAACTACTTTGAAGGAAAGACAATTACTGTTTGTGGCCGTCAGCTTGAACTTGATACAAATCAAGCCAAGATAATCTACAAGTATCTTGTAAAGAATGACTATATTGATGATAAAGACCAGCCGACTGATATTTACAAGAATGCGGCGGAACAGGGAAATCTTCAGAGCTTCGGTGATGTACTTGAAAAAACACTTCCGCAGGAGCTTTACAGCAACCCTGACGCTCGTTCAGAAATGTTCGTGCAGGTTCAGAAACTTATCCAGGCAGTTTACAATCCTTCTGCTCTTTCCGGAATGGTTGATAACGGCCAGGGACCAAAATGGGAAAAGGGAAATCCTCTTAACAAGAACTTTGAAAAAGATATTTTCCAGGACCTTTGGAAGAGAATTAATCACAAATACACATATACCTGCCACTTTGACAGTAACGAACTTATAAAGAATGCAGTTGAAGCAATTAAGTCAGACCTTCATGTAATTCCAATGCGTTATACACTTGAAATTGGCAAACAGAAAGACAAGATTGATGAATCAGAACTCCGTTCGGGAACTTCATTTGGCGGTTCAAAAACACAATCAAAGTCCTTGAGCAGAGCCGTTTCTAGCACTGTAAAATATGACCTTGTCGGTGATATTGCCAAAGGCTGCAAACTTACTCGTAAAACAGTAGCAACAATCCTTAGTCAGCTTTCTGTAAAGGAAACTGAACAGTTTGGATTTAATCCGGAAAAATTCATCCGCGATGTAATCAACATCATCAACGCCCAAAAGTCTACAAAGATTGTTGAACACATTGAATATCACGAACTTGAAGATACTTACGATTCAAGCATCTTTACAGCAGGAAAGCTTCCAGATAAAGAACCATTCATTTCTGAAAAAGCAATCCAGAATCTTGTCTTTACAGATGGTAGTGGAAAAGAAAGTATTGAATGGAAGTTTGCAACAGACCTTGAAGCAGCAACAGAAGTTGTAGTTTATGCAAAACTCCCTCGTTCTTTCCAGATTCCAACACCTGTTGGAAATTATGCCCCTGACTGGGCCATTGCCTTTAATAAAGACAAAGTTCAGCACGTATTCTTTATTGCAGAAACAAAAGGCAGCCTTGATGATATGCAGCTCCGAAAGATAGAGCATAACAAGATTGAATGTGCCAAGAAGCTATTCAACGTAGTCTCTACACGAGGCGTTAAGTATGACCATGTTGATAGTTACGAAAGTTTAAAGGCTCTAATTGGGATGAAAGGGTAAAACTTAAGATAACTAAAAAAAACGATAGGAGGAAAAATTCAAATTTTTAGCCTTATACATACCACACAGGAATTGCAAGAATATTTTCTCTGAGCACTCCGGGCGCAGAACACATGCAGACTACGGCACCTGTTCCTCGTTTTTTCTCGGGAATATTATCCAGAATTGTAAATGCGGATGTCATATCGGCTGCAGGCTTTGCTGTTTTCTTGATTTCTACAGGATACAGAAGACCGTCCTTTTCAATGATAAAATCAATCTCTGATTCTGAACTGTCCTTTTTGTCTTTTCCACGGTAATAAGAAACGCAGTAGTGGTAATCTATTCCGGCATTTGAGTAAGATTTCAGGATTTCAGAAATTACATACGTTTCAAAGATTTCACCGGCCATTGCGCCGTTTGCAAGTGTTTCAGGAGTAAGCCAGCGTGTAAGATAACATGCAAGTCCTGTGTCGCGGAAGTACAATTTTGGAGTCTTGATTGCTCGGTTCAGTACAGAAGGACAGTAAGGTTCCAGAATATAAATAATACCTGAAGCTTCAAGTATTGAAATCCAATTTTTTACAGTGTCAGCGTCCTTGGAAATTTCTGAAGCTATGTTTGAATAATTAAGCATCTGGCCGGTACGGGCTGCACAGGCAATCATAAATCGGCGGAATGTGTTAAGGTCCTGAACGGCAGAAAGAGCGCGTACATCGCGTTCAAGATAAGTTTTTATATAGTCAGAAAAAAATCTTTCACAGTTCATCTTTGGATTCTGCAAAGCAGGGTATCCGCCCCTGTGAATTATGCTCCAGATATTCTTTGGCTTTTTTGCAGACTTTTGTCTGGCCTTTACATATTCCATTGTAGGAACAAAAGACTGGTCAAAATCTGTTTTCTGCATTTCACGCAAAGAGAGTGTAGAAAGTTCAATTATAGAAACACGGCCTGCAAGGGATTCAGAAGCAGTCTTCATCAGTTTAAAAGGCTGAGAACCTGTCAGACAAAAAAGGCCTGTATCCTTCGACGCGTCACATGCAATTTTTATATAGCGGAAAAGACTTGGAACATACTGGACTTCATCATAAGTTACAGGAGGAGGATTCAAGTCAATAAATTCTGTAGGATTATTTTTTGCCTGGTCTTCTGCAAACTGGTCATCAAAAGTAACGACTTTTCTATCGGGAAAAAGTTCTTCAAGCATCGTTGATTTTCCAGTCTGTCTTGCACCTGTAACGAGAATTGATTTATAAGTTTCTACAGCTTCTTTTGCAAGTTTTTCAGCAGCTCTATTGATATAATCCATAAATTATTTCTTTGGCTAATTCCGATTACGATTCGGAATTAGCCATAATTATAAAATACTGTCTGAAAGAGCTTTCTGTCAAGACTTCTTTCTTTATTAGCTCATCCATTAATAAAAGTCTCTGTCATGCTGAACTCTTTACAGCATCAATTTCTTTTGTATACACTTTTCAATACATATCTTTTAAGTCACAACGTTGCGCCAATTAAGGAGAAATAGGATTGAAAAAAAACATATTGTATGTTATTATTTTAATAGCCATTAAATTAATAACTATTAAAATACTGGAGGCGATATGTCTAAATTTTATGACCGTAAGGATGAACTTAAAGCTCTTGAACAGATAGAAACTAATTCTATGAAAACGGCTAATTTCACTGTTATGACAGGTCGCCGCCGTATTGGTAAAACTGCATTGCTTAAGAAGTTTATCGGCAATAAGAAAAGTTGCTATCTTTTTACAAGCCGAAGTTCAGAGCCCATCTTGTGTGAGCAGTGGCAGAAAGCCTTGTCTGACAGTCTTGGATTAAATATATTCGGAAAAATTACTAAACTTGCAGATCTTTTTGAGCAGATTATGAACTATTCAAAGCAGGAACATTTTATTCTTGTAATTGATGAGTTTCAGGATCTGCAATCCATCAATTCTTCTTTTTTCAGCCAGATGCAGAATATCTGGGATGCCGCTAAAGACCAATCAAAAATAAATCTCATAGTTTGCGGTTCTGTTTATTCAATGATGATAAAAATCTTTGAAGATTCAAAGGAACCTCTATTTGGCCGTTCTACGGCAAAAATCAATCTTAAGCCTTTTACTCCTTCTGTCTGCAAAAAGATATTGTCTGATTTTAATCCGTCATATACAAGCGAAGATCTTCTTTGCCTTTATATGCTTTCCGGTGGAGTTGCAAAATATATATTTCTTCTCATGGAAAGCGGCAGCGTAACAAAAGAAAAAATGATTGACTATGTTACCGGTATCACTTCCCCATTTCTGATTGACGGTAAGGATATTCTTGTATCAGAAATTGGAAAAGACTACGGAGTTTATTTTTCAATTCTTGCATTGATTTCACGGGGACTGACTGCTCAGAATGAAATTGATTCAGTAATTCAAAAAAATACCGGAGCCTATCTTACAAATCTTGCTGAAAAATTCAATGTCATAAAACCAATTAAACCTGTTTTTTCAAAGTCAGAAAGCCGCAATGCCAGATGGCAGATTACAGACTGCTATTTACGTTTTTATTTCCGATTTATAAATGCAAACCAAAGCCTTATTGAACTTGGTCAGCTTGATTTGCTGAAAAAAATAATTCTCCGAGATTATGAAACTTTCACAGGAAAAACACTGGAACAGTATTTCACAGCAAAAATAAACGAGGAAAAGGAGCTTACAAGAATTGGCGGCTGGTGGGACCGTAAAGGCGAAAATGAAATTGATATAATTGCAGTAAATGAATTGGAAAAGAGCTGCGATGTATATGAAGTAAAGCGTCAGGCAAAAAAGATTGATATGGATTTATTGGAAAAGAAGACTGAGAATTTTAAGGCTATTGCAAAATCTGAAGTCAGCGGATTTACATTTAATATTGTAGGCTTAAGCATGGAAGATATGTAAATATTTTAAAATAGGAGAAATGAATATTGCTCATCCATATTATGGAGGGTAATGGTCGTTCTACACGAATCCGGCTGGATTTGATTTTTAAGAAAAATCTTAAGCTTTGTGTAGACTGGAGGCTGCGAGGCATTGTTAGACGGATATATGTATTTTCAGGTTAAGGAAAAATTACCAAAAGTTATAGAAGATGAATAATTAAAAAAAACAGGGGAAACAAAATGCATTTATTCCATACAACTTTCGGCCTGAATTCTGGAGTCTGGTTCCAGAAAATCATCCCGTTATTTATGGAGTTGATGCCCATTCTACAGTCGAATTGGAAAGAATTGCAAAAAAATAAATTGAAGAGGAAACAAAATGAAAAATATTCACGTAAGTGCAGCTGTAATTTTCAGAACAACCAATGACGGAACAAAAGAAGTTTTTGCAACAGCCCGCGGTTATGGCGACTATAAAGGCTGGTGGGAATTTCCCGGCGGAAAAATCGAGCACGATGAATCTGGCAACGAAATTGAAACAGCAGAAGAAGCTTTAATCCGCGAAATTCATGAAGAACTTGATTCAAAAATTAAAGTTCATGAAAAAATACAGACTGTTGAATGGGACTATCCCAAGTTCCATTTAAAAATGGAATGTTTTAGATGTGAACTTGTCGAAGGAAAACTTACTTTGCTTGAAGCCGAAGATGCAAAATGGCTGAATGCAGACAATTTGAAAACTGTAAAATGGCTCCCTGCAGATGAACTCATTCTGGATAAGGTAAATGCATTATTCAATTGAAGTTTTACTGAAAAATGCCGCTTTCCCAAAACATGACGTCTGGTTCTGTGTCATCTTTCATATAGACATATCTTTCTTAAAATGCTATAATATTCAGACTTATATAGAGGGGTAATAAAAATGATATTTCCACTTGAAGAATTGGTAAAGTTTAAGGGCGGAATGTACGAAATTACGGTAGCCGCAAGCCGCCGTGCGTATCAGCTCGCCATGATAAAGGATCCTCTTGTAGACGAGAACGACGGAAAGGTAGTAAGCCTTGCCGCCAGACAGCTCTTTACCGGAGAAGTCCAGTACCGCATCGATGCGCCCAAGAACTGACACTAAAATACCGGTAGTTGTAATATTCGCACCGACTGCGTGCGGAAAGACCGCCTTAATCGAGAAAACTTTCGGTAAGGGCGGCCTTGCTGTTTTTAAAGACCGAGCAGAAATAATCAGTGCAGACAGTCAGTCCGTTTACCGCGGCATGAACATCGGAACCGCAAAACCTTCCGCCGGTGAAATGGAACAGATTCCCTATCATCTTGTAAATGTTGCAGACCCTTCAGAACAGTTTGGGGCAGGCGAGTTTATTGAATATGCAGACCGCGCGTGCAAAGACATATATTCCCGCTCAAAAATACCCGTTTTGGCAGGCGGCACCGGCTTTTATATAAGAAATTTTCTGCTCGGACTTCCTGTAACTCCTGCAAGCGACCCTGCAATAAGACAGTCTCTCAAACAGCGTCTTGAATCATCAGGTTCACAATCCCTATATGCAGAACTTACTATCGCAGATCCCGTGTCAGCAAAAAGAATAAATCCCCATGACAACTACAGAATTTTGCGCGCACTCGAAGTCTATTATACCTGCGGCCGTCCGTTAAGTTCGTTTGCTCTTCCGTCCGAACCAAGAAAACAATATGATTTTCTTACAATTATTTTAACCCGTCCCAGGGAAGAACTTTTTTCAAGAATAGATGAGCGTGTAGAAAAAATGTTCAGTGAAGGACTTGAAGATGAAGTGCAGTCCCTTGTAAAAAAAGGTTACGGAGCAGACTCACCCGGAATGAAGGCAATAGGGTACAGTGAATTTTTTATACCTGGCCTGAACACCGCACAAATAAAAGAGCGTATAAAACTCGACAGCAGGCACTATGCAAAAAAACAGTACACCTTTATGCGTGGAATTCCCGGTGCAAAGACATTCAGTGCAGATGATGAAGAGGCTATACAGTCTGAACTAAAGCTTTTTTTTCGTTCTGCTGCGAAAGCGGAATAATTATCGTAAATACTGTTCCTTCGCCTTCTTCTGAGTCAACCTGAATTTTCCAGTCCATTGTGTCAACAATTGTCTTAACGACAGAAAGACCAATTCCAAATCCTTTTTCGCGGCGTGAACTTGTTCCCCTGTAGAAAAGGTCATAAATGTGGTCAAGATCTTTGCGTGCTATTCCGCATCCGGTGTCGGCTACAGTTATGCGTACGTCATCTTTTGTCTGTACACCGCTTACGGTAATAGAGTCACCTTCTTTTGTGTAGCGCAGTGCATTGCTGAAGAGGTTTTCCAACATACGGTTAAAAAGATTTCTGTCCAGTGGAATTTTTAGTTCCGGATCTATTTTGACTTCAGTAAAAATACCCCTGTTGTATACATCTGCAGTAAGTCCAAGGCTCTTTGCATAATCATTCATTACGGCTTCAAGGCTTGTCGGTTCAAGTGTTTTTCTCCAGTCCGTGCTGCTGAGTTTAACGTAATTTATAAGGTCGTTGATCATGTTTTCAAACTGGTCGGTTTTTGAGTGGATTATGTAAAGTGCTTTTTTAATGCTGTCCATGTCGCTTACAACGCCGTCAGTTATGGCTTCGGTATATCCTTTTATAAGCGCAATCGGTGTCCTTAGGTCGTGGCTTATTCCCATTATGAATTTTGTGCGCCTTTCCTGATTGTCTTTGAGTGAAACCCTCATGCGTTCAAGGTTTTCCATAAGAGACGTAATTTCGTTCGAGCGCCGGCCTTTTTTGGGAATATCTATTTTGGTATCAAGTTCGCCGTCGGCAATTTTCTGCATTGATTTTTCAAGATCCTGAATAGAAACAGAAATTGACTTTGAAATTTTAATTACGATTATTACTGTAAACGATTCAAATGCAATCAGGCACAGGAACATCGGCAGAAAGAAGAATGGCAGTTTGTGCTTTGTTTTGTTACCGGCAATGGGGTAGCGGCTTACGACAAGACCTTTGTTGTTATCCCTTCCTGTTGAATCATTGCTTTCAAAACATATTGCACGGAACTGGTAGTCAAAAATTCCGCTTGTTGAACGAACAAAGTCAAACAGATTGTCAGAGGTTAGTCTTGCTCCGTTTTTTATCTCCTTCATATTGGAAATAATTGCGGTGTCATTGTAGTAAATTAAAATCTGCGTGTTCGGGGGAGTGTTTTCGAGATGCTTTTTCATCTCGTTCCAGTCATTGTCGCTTAAATTCTGCAGGTTCACGTTTCTCATTTCGTTGTAATTCTGCATAAGGTAGCGCTGCGATGAAGTCATGTACATGTAAACCGGAAGCACCAGCATGCACAGAAGCGGCAGGCATAGAATTCCTGCAATAAGAATCGTGAACTGCGAATTTATTTTCATTTATCGAATCTGTATCCCATTCCGAACATTGTTGTAATGTATCTTGGTCTTGAAGGATCGTCTTCAATCTTTTTTCTGAGTCTCTGGATGTAAACTGCAACGGCAGTTATGTCACCGTACTGTGTTTTCCAGACATTGTTGTAAATTACTTCGGGACTTACAGGCTCTCCTGCATGGCGAACAAGGTATTCCAGAACATCGTATTCCCTTGCAGAAAGAGGAATCTTCTGGTTTCCTTTTTTAAGTACGCAACTGTTGCAGAAAAGCATGTACGGGCCAAACTGGAGCGTTTCTTCTACTGTAGCCTCTGTTGCGCTCAGTCTGCTGAGTTTTGCCTGTACCCTTGCCACAAGAACTTTGGGACTGAACGGCTTTGTAACAAATTCGTCCGCTCCGAAACCAAGACCGGCAATTATATCTTCATCTGCGTCTCTTGCCGAAACGATTATTACAGGAATTGAAGCTTTGTATTCACCCCTGAACTTTTTGAGAAAGTCAAAACCGCTCATTCCGGGAAGATTCAGGTCCAGAAGTACAAGGTCGGGAAGGTAGCCGGTAGAAAGCTTTTCAAGTGCTGCTTCTGCATTTTCACAGGCTGTTGTAGAAAAACCGGAGTTTTCCAGATACATGCATATAAGCTGTGACATTTCAGGAACGTCTTCAATAATCAATATCTCATTCTTCATATTTTCAAGGTTAATCCCATTTTGATGTAAAAACAATATTATTCTTGTTATATTCAGCGTTTAATAACAGAATTTTATGTTGAACAAATTAATTGGAAATTGCGCTAAACCTACTTGACGGTTATGCCAATACCGTACATTATATAAAGATATGATAGAAGTTACCCGGCTAAACGGAAAAAAATATTGGGTTAATCCGCATCAGATTGAAACAATGGAGTGCAGGCCGGATCTTACTCTGACAATGCTTTCAGGAAAGAGTGTTGTCGTAAAGGAAACCCCCGAAGAGATAATTTCCCGCATAGTTGAATACCGTAAAAAAATCGGCATAAACTCGCAGGATGACTAAGGGTTTTTGGGTAATTTGTTCAGGAGCGTTGAATGGATATAGCAACAATTATAGGTTTCGTCGGCGGACTTGCCATGATGATGGTCGGTGTTTTCACTTCAGGTGGATCTATCATGGGTATTATTGATATTCCGTCAATATTCGTTACAATCGGAGGATCTTATTTTTCGCTCTGGATTTGTGCGCCTATGAATGAGGCTGTGGGAATTTTCGGTATTATCAGAAGGTGTTTCAAAACATACGATTACGGTGAAAAGAATGCCGTGCAGAATATGGTTGCACTGAGTGAAAAGGCCCGCCGTGAAGGAATCCTTGCCCTTGAAGAAGGTCTTGATGATCTTGATGACCCGTTCCTTAAGGAGGGTCTCAGACTTATGGTCGACGGAAACGACGGCTCGCAGATAAGGGCAATCCTTGAAAACGAAATGGCACAGGCAGAAAGCCGCCACATGGAATGGGCAAATATTGTTATACAATGGGCCGGATACGCTCCTGGTTTTGGTATGATGGGTACAGTTATCGGTCTTATCGGTATGTTGAATAACCTTGAAGATAAAAGTTCTCTTGGTCCCAACATGGCTGTTGCCCTTATTACGACACTTTACGGATCAATGCTTGCAAACTGGCTGTTTGGTCCTCTTGCTGCGAAACTCATCTGGCAGAATTCATGCGAGATGAATTCAAAAGAGATGATTCTTGAGGGAATACTTTCAATCCAGTCGGGAGACAACCCGCGTATTCTGGCACAAAAGCTTCTTACCTATCTTGATCCCAAAACGCGCAAGTCCATTGAGGCTGACGTTCTTAAAGACTGAGGTGTTTTAGATGGGAAAAAGAGAAAAGAAAGAGCCTGCAAAACCATCAACCGCGTGGCAGGGAACCTACGGAGACATGATTACACTCATGCTCTGCTTCTTTGTTATGCTTTACGATCCTTCAGAGTCAGATGCCGTTCAGATGGCAGCACTCGCAGCTTCGCTTTCAAACAATAATCCCGGCGGCGGAATCTCTGTAAGTCCCGGAACTCTTGCAGACCTCGGCAATATAGTGAGTGCTCTTCCTTCTATAGAAAAGGGCAAGGCTTTAGGACCTGCAATGAAAAAAGCCATAAGCAGTTTTGCGCCCGAGGTAAAGTCAAACAAAATTACAATTACAAGTGACGAACGCGGTCTGATTATTTCGCTTGCTTCGGACACTTTCTTTGAGCGCGGCAGTGCAGAACTTAATATAGCAGCATCCCGTGATATGCTCATGAAACTGGCATCGTTTTTTTCGGCTCCCGAAGTCAAGGGAAAGCGCTGGCGCATAGAGGGACATACAGACAATACTCCTGTTGCGGCAGGAGGTCCTTATGCAAGCAACTGGGAACTTTCTGCAGCAAGAGCCGCAAATGTTCTGCATTACCTGTGCGACTTTGGCGTTGACGAAAATCAGTTTTCAATAGCCGGTTATGCCAACACAAGGCCAAAACTCAGTAATGACACAGAAGAAGGGCGGGCATACAACCGCCGTGTGGATGTCATTATTCTGGATGACGGTCATTTTTAGTTTGACTGCAATTCAATGCTAAGGTAAAATTTAAAAATACCGATAAAAAAGTAAGGATTTAAATAATATACGGAGGAATCTATGGCAGATGAAAACGCAGCTGATGATTTGGGTGGAGAAGACCTTGGTGGCGGCACAGCAACAAAAAACAGTGGCGCAAAGGGTGCTTTTACCCAGCTTCTGAAGTTTATACTTATCGGAATTGCTGCCGTAATTCTTATCGTTACAATTGTTGTTATTACAACCATTGTCCTTAACAAAGGCGGTAGGTCACAGACTGTTATTCCCTACAGTGAAGAATATACGGTACAGAGGGAAACTTACGACTGGTATACTTCACTTGACCAGATAAGAACTTCTACAAGCGACCCTGTACCTGCAAGCGTAAGTGTTACAATTGCACTTGGTTACAAAAAGGATGACAAGGCTGCATCTGCAGAAATAACGGCAAGAAGAATAGAGATTATAGATTTTTTAAGAAGATTTTTCTCTGAAAAACTTGCTGTAGAACTCAGACCGCAAAATGAAGAAGTTTTGCGCCAGCAGATACGTGACCAGATAAATGATGATATTTTAAGCAGTTCGCGGATCCGCGACGTAAGGTTTACGGCGAAGGATATTGTTCAACAGTGATGCAGGGTGGATTTAAGGCATGAACGAAGTTCTTTCCCAGGATGAAATTGACCAGCTGCTTCAGGCTATAAGTTCCGGTGACAGTGAAGCCGATGACTATAAGCCGGTTAATGACACCCGTCGAATAAAAATTTATGATTTCCGCAGACCTGACAAGTTCTCAAAGGAACAGATACGTACGGTTTCGAATATGCACGAAACTTTTGCGCGTCTTACTACAACCAGCCTTTCTGCACAGCTTCGTACACTTGTTCACGTTCATGTTGCGTCAGTTGACCAGCTTACCTACGAGGAATTTATCCGTTCCATACCAACGCCTACAACGCTGGCAGTAATCAATATGGACCCTCTTAAGGGTAATGCAGTTCTTGAGATTGCGCCTGAAATTACGTTTATAATCATTGACCGTCTTTTTGGCGGCTCGGGAGATACCGGCGGAAAAGTAAACCGTGACCTTACAGATATTGAACAGTCCGTTATGGAAGGTATTATCGTAAGAATTCTTGCAAATATGAGGGAAGCGTGGACACAGGTTATTGACCTCAGACCGCGTCTGCAGCAGATAGAAACAAACCCTCAGTTTGCGCAGATTGTTCCGCCCAACGAAATGGTCATTCTTGTAACCCTCGAAATCAAAATCGGTGAGGAAGCAGGAATGATGAACATATGTATTCCTTACATTACAATAGAGCCGATTGTTTCAAAACTGTCATCGCAGTTCTGGTTCAGTTCGGTAAGAAGAAGTTCTACTACACAGTATCTTGGAACCCTTAAAGAAAAGCTTGCCGATGTAGAAATGGAACTTGTGGCAGACATAGGTTCAATCAACGTTCCCATCAGGGATGTTCTTGCACTGCGCATAGGGGACGTTGTAAGACTTGATAATATTAGGGTCGGAGAGCCGCTGACTCTGAGCGTAGGCAGCAAAAAGAAATTCTACTGCCAGCCCGGAGTTGTGGGCAAAAAAATGGCCGTACAAATAATAGGCAAAATCGAAGAGCATGAAAATGAAGACTTTGAGGAATTAACCCCAGAAGGAGACGAAACCATATGAGCGAAGGATCTATATCTCAGGAAGAAATTGACGCATTGTTGTCTGGTGTTGACATGGGCGGTCTCGGTTCGGGAGGTTCATTTTCCTCTGTACCGGATACGAACATAGATACAGCAACCCTTCAGAAATTTTCTGACGGAATGAAGGGAAAACTGGCAGAAATCATAAAGAGCATGACACAGAAAGATGTCATTGTAGACGGTGCAACTGTTGACGCACTCGGAAGGGATGAACTTTTGGCTCGCCTGCCTGAAGTTGTTGTTGCGGTAATGGCCGACTATTCTGCAGGGCTTACGGGTGACCACCTCTTTTTGATGTCTACTGAATTTGCAACAAAGCTTGTTTCACTTATCAATCAGGAAGAAAATCCTGCCCTTGATGACATGGGACTTTCTGTTGTTTCAGAAGTTATATCTTCACATTCAGGTGCAGAAATTACTGAACTCAGCAAAGATGGAAAACTTCCCGGTCTTGCAACAAACCCGCCAGAAGCAGTCAACCAGCCCAAGGCAATGATCAGAATACCGCAGGGAACATTTGCCCTGTTTACTTATTCCGGAACCCTTGACGGCGAGCCCTTTACTTTGTGGGAAGCAGTCGGCGGTTCTGTTGCAGAAGGAATGGCAAAGGCTCTTGGAGGCGGAACACAGAAGGCTGCTTCTCCTGACATGTCTGCGGCTTCTATGGCAGCTGCGGCAGGTTTCTCACAGCAGCCTATGATGGGTGCACAGAATCCGGCCGGAATGCAGCAGAGTGCGATGATGGGTATGGGACAGCCTAATATGGGAATGCAGCAGAATCCTATGATGGGAATGGGGCAGCCCAATATGGGAATGCAGCAGAGTGCTATGATGGGAATGGGACAGCCCAATATGGGAATGCAGCAGAATGCGATGATGGGTATGCAGCAGCCAATGATGGGAATGCAGCAGATGCAGACTCCTCCAAGCGTACAGGCACTTCAGTTCCCCAACTTCCAGCAGTCGGTTCCGAGTGGCGAGCAGGGCAATATTGGTCTTATCATGGACGTTTTCATGGAAATGACCGTAGAACTTGGCCGCACCAAAAAGACAATAAAAGATATACTTGGACTCGGCGAAGGAACAATTATTGAGCTTGACAAACTTGCCGGCGAACCTGTTGATATTCTTGTAAACCATAAAACCATAGCCAGGGGAGAAGTCGTAGTTATTGACGAAAGTTTCGGTGTACGTGTTACAGAGATTCTTCCGGCAATGGATCATGTTGCGTCTTCAATCTGAGTCAAGGCAGGTGCGGAATTCAATGAAATTTTTCTTTGTTAAAAATGTAAAAAAAATTGTACTTCTGCTTCTTTTGTCGGGATTTGCCTTCTGTTCTGCACAGGAGACAGGTTCCGCAGAAAGGGTTCCTGCCGATGAGACGACCCTTACTTTTGATTACAACGGAACTTCAGCTTTGGCACAGAATGAATCTTCTTCTTCCGGTGCATGGGTACTGGTGCGCATGGTTCTGGTACTTGCCCTGGTTGTGGCCGCTGTCTGGTTTGTTTTTAAATTCCTCAGAAAAAGCGGTGCGCCGGCTGCTGATGATGATACTTTTCTAAGAAATGTTGCAGGCGTTACATTGTCTCCGGGCAAGTCTGTTCATATTGTAACTCTTGTTGACAAGGCCTATATGCTGGGCGTTTCTGAGTCCGGTGTAAATCTTATAGACAAAATTGATGACAAAGATCTTGTTGATGCAATGAACCTTTATAATGACAAAAAGACTTCTTCAAAAAAGCCTCGTAATTTTGCCGAAGTTCTTGATATTTTTATGCCCGGTTCAAGTTCAAGAAAAGAAAAAAATGCTTCTGTATTTGATTCTTCTACAGATGACATGATAGATTCACTCGGAAGTAAACATCTTCCAAAAGAAGAAAAAAACAGGGACGGGGAATAGCAGAATGAGAAAAAATCTGCTGCGCGTGTTTGCAGCCGTTCTTGTAGGTTTTATGTGCTCAATGACCGTTTCTGCCCAGTCTTCACAGAACAGCGGTTTTCCCGAAGGCAGTACATCCGGGCGTACAGAAATGGACAGGCGCATGACAGGCCTTGATTTTCCGAATATAACCTTCAGTGCCACAGCCCCCAGGTCTGGAAGTGAAGTTGCGTTTAGCGTTCAGCTTCTGCTTCTGCTTACGCTTCTGACATTGGCACCCAGCATTCTTATTCTGACGACCTGTTTTTTGCGGTTTTCAATTGTTCTTGACTTTATAAAGAGGGCTCTTTCACTCCAGCAGGTTCCTCCTACGGCAGTTCTTAACGGAATAGCTTTGTTCATGACTCTTTTTTGCATGTGGCCTACGTTCAGACTTGTTTATGACAATTCGTTCAAGCCGCTTTCCGACAACGCAATTACTTTGGAACAGGCCGTTACCAATGCCGAAACCCCAATGCGCCAGTTTATGTACAGGCAGCTGCCTTCCGACGGCGGCTATATCGGTTCGTTTATGAAAATGGCCGGTCTTGGGCGTCCTAACGATTTGAGTACTGTTCCGACATACGTTCTGATTCCGGCTTATATTCTCAATGAACTTACAGTTGCCTTTAAAATCGGAATAATGCTTTATCTACCTTTTATTGTAATTGATATGGTTGTTGCCAGTATTCTTATGAGTATGGGTATGATGATGCTTCCGCCTGTACAGATTTCCATGCCGTTCAAGCTGCTTTTGTTTGTTCTTGTGGATGGCTGGGGTCTTCTTACACAGAATCTTTTCAGCAGTATAAGGCCCATTCTTCAGTAGTACAGGAGGAATAGATGAGTAACGGCGAAATGTTTATGCTTATCCAGCAGGGAATTTTTCTTGTTCTTAAACTCTGTGCCCCTGTTCTTGGTGCGGCCCTTGTTATAGGACTTATTGTTGCCATTTTTCAGGCTACGACTTCTATTCAGGAACAGACTCTTACTTTTCTTCCGAAGCTTGTAACTATTCTTCTTGTAATTGCACTTCTTGGTGCATGGATGCTTTCACAGGCGGGTGATTATTTTGCCGATATTCTGCGTGCAATTCCGCGTGTGACAGGTTGACTTTCCGGGCTGTAATCTATGCTGAATGATATTGTTGCTGGAGCGCCCGTTTTTCTTCTTGTTGCAGCCAGGTGCTTTGCGCTTATAATGACTCTTCCGCTTTTTTCTTCAAAAACTGTTCCAAAAATGGCAAAGATTGCACTTGCAGGCGGTCTGGCTTGTTTTATTTTTCCGCGGATGTCACTTGCTTCGGGTGCATATAGTTCCTATTCAACATATATTTCCTCTTCAGGGAACTTTAGCCTTGAATATGTTTTTCTTCTTCTTGGGGAAGCGCTCATCGGTATTGTGATGGGTTTTTTTATTCAGATTATTTTTGCTGCCTTCAGTACAGCCGGACAGTTTTTTGCCTTTCAGATGGGATTCAGTGCCAGTGAAGTTTATGATGCTTTGAGCCAGGTTGAAAATCCTCTTATGGGACAGTTTCTTAACTTTGTTGCAATGCTTATTTTTTTGCAAAACAGGTGGTTTGCAACACTTTTTGCCGGTGCACTCGAGACAAGCTTCAAAAGCCTGAATGTTTTTTCTATTATAGAAAGCGGAAACACAATTGCACTTTTTATGACACGCGGACTTACCCTTTTGTTTAGGGATGCGCTTGTTATAGCCCTGCCCATTATGGCAACACTTTTTCTTATAAACGTAACGATGGGTATTCTTTCAAAAGCCGCACCGCAGATGAATCTTCTGTCAGAAGGTTTTCCAATTCTTATTCTTACAGCTTTCTATATTATTGTGACCCTTGTTCCGCAACTGTGCGAATTCTTTGTGTCGTGTTTTGCAGAAGGTTTCCGCGAACTCGAAAAATTTTTTCTTAAGCTGGGCGGAAGTGTATGATTGACCTGCAGTGGTTTGCCGCCGAAGATGAAGGGCGCACAGAGGAACCTTCAGAGTATAAACTCCGCAAGGCACGTGAAGAGGGGCGTGTTGCAAAAAGTCAGGAACTTAACGGAATTGTCGTTTATCTTTTTGCAATTGTTGTTCTGATTATTGCAGCACCCTGGATGGAAAGAAAATTCAGGGAAATACTTCTGTTTTATTTTACCAGGGCTTCTTCTGACAATGTTTCAGGTGCTGCTCTTTATATGATTTTTTTTCGCTATCTTTTAATGATGGTCCTTCCTATAAGCATTGCGGGAATTGTTGCGGGCGTTGCGGTTAATCTTGTCCAGAACAGGGGATTTCTTTTTACTACAAAAACTATTGAGCCCAAGTTTTCAAAGATCGTTCCAAAATTCGGCGAGTATTTCAAAAAGACTCTTTTTTCGCGTGAAGGGCTTTTCAATGTGGCCAAGTCCATTCTTAAAGTAGTACTTATTGCTGTTATTGCATGGACAATGATACGTTCCGATCTGGATGATACGCTTGCCATGCTCAGAACAGGCGGCCCGGAACTTGCATTGCGTCAGATAGGTTCCATGACAGCAAAGCTTCTTGTTGTTACAGCTCTTGTTCTTCTTGCGATAGGCATTGTTGACTATGTTGTGCAGCGCCGGCAGTTTTTGGAAAGCATGAAAATGTCAAAGCAGGAAGTAAAGCAGGAATTCAAGGAGATGGAAGGAGACCCCGAAGTTAAAAGCCATCTCGAAACTGCCCAGCGTGATATGCTAAAGCAGAGTATGCCCCGCGCGGTAAAAGAAGCCGACGTGGTTATTACAAACCCTACGCATTATGCCGTTTCGCTCCAGTGGGTAAGGGAAAATTCCGACGCTCCACAGGTTACTGCAAAAGGTGAAGATCTTACCGCAATGAGAATGAAAAAAATCGCTGCAGAAAATGATGTTCCCGTTGTAGAGAACCGTCCGCTTGCCAGAGGTCTCTATACAGATACCGAAGTTGGTGATATAATACCCCAAGATTATCTTCGCGCCATTGCGACCGTTTATGCACAGATCGGTTATATGGACAAGAATCAAAATAAAAAATAGTTAATGAAGCAACAAATCTGCTGCCTGCAGTTGGACTGTTGATTCGGTGGGTGGGGACTCAATGCCGGAAAAACAAACTCTAGGAAAAACAATATTCTCGTTTATTACGTCAAACATTCTGCCGGTTGCGGCACTTGTTGTCGTTATGTTCATGTTTATTCCGCTGGGAAAGACTGTAATTGACATTATGATGGTGCTCAATCTGGCGGTCTCTTTTGTAATTCTTCTTACTGTAGTTTACATGAAGCGGGCGGCGGACTTTTCTTCGTTCCCGCGAGTTGTTCTTCTTGTTACGCTTTTCGGCCTTGCAATAAATGTCGCCTCTACCAGAAACATTCTTATGAATCCGGTTTCTCCTTCGGGAATAATGACCGGCCAGAGCGAGATGGTCCAGGCTTTTGCAAATATCGTTGCAGGTGACAATGTCATTATCGGTTTCATAATTTTTATTATTCTGATTGTTGTCCAGGTTCTTGTAGTTACAAAAGGTGCCGACCGTGTTTCAGAAGTTTCTGCAAGATTCACACTCGACAGTATGAACAGCAAGATGTTTGTAATCCAGAACCAGATGCAGTCAGGCTCAATTACAGAAGACGAAGCCAACCTTAAAATAGCACAGCTCAGGCAGGAAATAGATTTCTATTCTGCAATGGACGGTTCTTCAAAGTTCGTAAGCGGCAACGTAAAAGCCGGAATCTTCATTACAGTAGTAAATCTTGTGGGAGGAATGATTACCGGAATTATGGCCGGACTTTCCCCGATGGTCGCGCTCAACAGCTATGCAAAGCTTACAATTGGTGACGGTCTTATGTCACAGCTGCCGGCTCTTCTGCTTTCTTTTTCTACAGGACTTCTTGTTACAGGAAGTAGTTCCGAGGAATTTCTTTCGGACCAGCTCAAAAAGCAGTTCTCGCTTGACGGTACAATTTACTGCATTGTCGGTGCCGCCCTTGCGGTTCTTGGGTTTGCGTTCCATAACGGTTCTACATTTTATCTTGTCGGAATTGGTGCTGTGCTTGTTATTTTCGGTGCGCGCATCAAAAAAAGCCAGGAAACCCAGGCTGTGGCAAAAAAAGCGGCAGAAGCAGAGTCCCGTTCCAAAAAACAGACAGGCGGCGGTCCGGAAGATTTGTCACCTGTAGTCAAACTTGATGAACTTTCGCTCGAAATAGGATACGCGCTGTTTCCTCTGGTAGACAAAGAAAAGGGGGCAGAAATCCTTGAGCGCATTACAAAAATCCGCCGTGAAGAAGCGCATGATCTTGGACTTGTAGTTCCGCCCATTCACATCATTGACCAGATGGAACTTGAACCCGAAGAATATTCGTTCAAGATAAGGGGAATCGAAGTAGGACGCAGCCGTCTTAAGATAGGTTACTACATGTGTCTTAACACCGGCAATGTTCCGAAAGACAAAATTATTGTAGGTGAACAGACGCGGGATCCAGCCTTTGGTATGGAAGCAATATGGCTTCCCGAGTCAAGAAAGCTTGAGGCAGAAAAAGCCGGTTATGCCGTTATTGATCTTCCCACAATTCTTGCAACGCATCTTACCGAACTTATAAAAAGGCATGCGGCAAATATTCTTACCCGCCAGGAAGTCAAGAACATTGTCGAAAAAATCAGGGAATCAAATCCTGTTGTTGTTGACGAAGTCATGTCCGGTGAACACAAGTTTACTTATGGTGAAATCGAAGCCGTTCTCAAGAACCTTCTTGCCGAACAGGTGAGCATACGCAATATGGTTACTATACTTGAGACACTCGGCGACTACGGAAAGATTACGCGCGATATATGGCAACTTTCAGAAAAGGTACGCGAAGCTTTGGGTGCACAGATCTGCAGCCAGTACGTTGACGAAAACAAAGTGCTTCATGTAATGAACCTTTCGCAGGAACTTTCACAGAAGATTCTGGAACATAGGGCAGAAGTTCCCGGTAAAAAGCCGTTTGTTGCCTTTGACCCTGTAGATGCCAGACGCTTTATTTCGGCAATGGGAAAATATATATCTGCAGTAAGAGACCGAAATTTTCTTCCCATTGTGCTGTGCCCTGACGAAGTAAGGCTTCTTGTAAAATCGGCAACGGAAAGAGAAATTCCCGGTCTGGTAGTTCTTTCGATAGGTGAAGTAATGGCCGCCGGTCCTGATATAAAAGTTGAGGCTCTAGGAGAAATAAATGAGCAGTAAAAGTATTACTCCTCCGGGAATAATAGAAACGGTTCTCGGACGTACAAGAGATGAATGTATTAAGAAAATCTTTGACAAATACGGGAAAAACTATACCATAGACGGAATGCGTACTGTTTTGCGCAAGGGATTTTTGGGTATCCAGAAAGACTATGTCGAGATAAAGTATCATGCCGAAAATCTTCCCGAACTGCGCTCTTCTCCTTACGGAATGTCTCTTTCGGGTCAGTACGCCAATGCATATTCAGCACCGCAGCGCAGCGGCAGTCCTTCTTCTGCAGACTTTATGCGTTCCAGGGCAGAAATATTGAACAATGCTCCTGACACAAGCAACATTCAATTTAAAAAACTCTTTAACCAGATAGAGAACATGTCAAAAAATCTTGACTCCATCAAGCAGGCAACAATGTCCGGTGAAGAGCACAAGAATATAAAAAAAATTCAGGATCTTCTTGATGACAACGGATTTACCCGCACTTATATAGAAAAAATGTGTGCACGTCTTAAGAATGAACTGAGTCTTGACGAACTGGACGATTTTGAAAAAGTTCAGTCTCTGGTTGTTGACTGGATTGGGGAAGGAATCCTCATTGACCGTGACAATTCCCGCAAAACACCAAAAGTTATTGTCATTGTAGGACCAACCGGTGTAGGAAAGACAACAACTGTTGCAAAAATGGCCGCAAGAATAGCCGTTTCTTCAAAGAACAATTCGCCGGATGCAGTTCCTCCAAAAATCCGCATGATTACAATAGATACGATGCGTGTCGCCGCGGTTGAACAGCTGTCGCACTGGGCCGAAATTATAGGCGTCAATGTAGACCAGGCCGAAAGTTCTTCTGACCTTCAGACTCTGTACCGCAATTACAGCGGGAATGCGGACTACATTTTTATAGATACTTCGGGATACAGTCCCAACGATTTTGAAAACATTGCCCGCATGAGAAAAATACTCAATGTAGAAAACATGCAGGAAACTGTTTATCTTGCAATCGTAGCTGGAATAAATGCGCGCGATCTTGAAAACATCATCAGAAATTATGAAGGCTTTAATTTCAAAAGCGTCATAATAACAAAGTGTGACGAAACTTCAACTTACGGCAACGTACTGAGCGTGCTTTCAGAAAAGAACAAGAGCATAGCCTGGATTACCAGCGGCCAGGAAGTTCTGCACACAATAGAGCGTGGAAACCGCATCCGTTTTCTGCGTGGACTCAGGGGCTTTAACGTAGACATGGATCATCTTAGAGAAAAGTTCGGCGAAACGACGGACGATATAGAAAACAGATAGAAGGGCAAACCCAAGGAGCAAATAATATGGAAGAACAGGCAAAAGAGCTTCGTAACATTATGAACAGGGTTGCAGAAAAAGCGCCGAAGCATAAGACAAGAATTATTGCAATTACAAGCGGAAAAGGCGGTGTAGGCAAAACCAATATTGCCGTAAATATGGCAATCGCATACGCAAAAGTCGGAAAAAAGGTCATTCTTATAGACGGGGACCTTGGAATGGCAAACGTAAATGTCCTTCTTGGAGTAGTTCCGCAGTACAATCTCATGCAGGTAATAAACCGCCAGAAGACAATGAAAGAAATAATTCTTGACTCTGAATACGGAATCAAGTTTATAGCCGGTGCAAACGGGTTTTCAAAGATAGCCAATCTTTCAAAGGAAGAACTTGAATATTTTGCAAAGGAATTTGCGTCCCTTTCAGATGCAGATATAATCATTATCGATACTGGCGCCGGTATTTCAAATAATGTTCTTCAGTTTGTTGCGGCTGCCGATGAGGTTTATGTAGTTACAACACCGGAACCTACCGCAATAACCGATGCATACGGAATGATCAAGATAATTACAACTGAACTTGTAGACAGGCAGATAAACATAAAGCTTCTTGTAAACAAGGTTCATTCAGCAGAAGAAAGCAAGCGCATTTCAGAAAGAATTATTACTATTGTAGGACAGTTTCTTAATTACAAGGTTGAATTTCTGGGATTCGTTTACGATGATCCTGTAGTCCAGGCTGCGGTTATAAGACAGAAGCCGTTTTTTGTAGTAAATCCTACATCAAAGCCTTCTGTTTGTCTGAGCCATATTGTAGGCAGAATAGAAAATACTGCACCTGTAGAAAGTTCTAGCGTAATGAATTTTCTCGGGAAATTTCTTGGGTTCAAAAAAAACCAGTGATTGACCTTGACCGTAATGCTTTTTTGCCGTACTCTTATAGGGCAGACGTGGAGGACTGTACATGCTCAAGCCTAAAAACATAATTTTTCCGTTTATGGCGGGCTTTGTACTGTCTTTTTTTATAAGTATTGTCTCAACAGGAAAATTTTCCAGTTCGTTATTGCGTGCGCTTGTGTTCGGCGGGGTTTTTTCTGTTCTGGGAATCGTGTTCAGTTTTCTGGACAGCCGTTTTCTGAATGACGGTGTATCTGATGTTCTGGAGGAGTCTTCCAAAAATCCTTCAAGACCGGCTGGAAGTGTCGTTGATATTACAATAGACGATGAAAATCTTACCCAGGATAATGATGCGCCGAGTTTTTCTGTGTCTGACAACGTGCACAGGCTTTCAGAAGAGGAAACTTCAGTTCCCGAACCGTCTACTGCTGTACAAACAGCCGCTCCTGTTGCAAAAAGCAGCCCTGATTCAGGTACTGCCGCAGGTTCAGGCCAGAGTGCTGCCGAAAAGATAGCTGCCGAAAACCAGGCCGGTGCGGCTTCCTCCATGACACAGATGCAGGAAGTACAGGAAATAGAAGATCTTCCTGATTTTACCCCGACAGGCACTGAACAGGGTAAATATGATGATTCTGTTCTTGAAGATACGGAATTTGCCGGCGGGGGAAGTCTGCCTTCTGTCGAAGGTGTTTCTTCAAAAACAGAGGCTGCCGTAAAAGGAACCGATGCGACTACAATAGCAAGCGCAATAAGAACGCTTTTAAAGAGAGAAGAATAGGTAAATTTAAAATAACGGACGGGCGGTCAAAACTGCCGGTTCATTTTAAAAAGGGTGTGGAGAATGGCAAGTCTGGGATTAGACGAAAAAGAAGAAGAAAAACTTTGGAATGAGTTCAAAAAAACAAAGTCCTCAGCGATTCGAGACAAATTTATAAGGCAGTATATGCCTCTTGTAAAGTATGTCGCAGGAAAGGTATCTACAGGCATGCCGGAAAGCGTGGAATTTGATGATTTGGTCGGGTTTGGTCAGTTTGGACTTTTGGACGCCATAAATAAATTTGATCCCGACAAGAATGTTAAGTTCAAGACTTATGCCGTAACAAGAATCCGCGGTGCTATTTTTGATGAGCTCCGTGAACTTGACTGGGTTCCGCGTTCGGTAAGACAAAAATCAAAAGAAATAGAAGATGCCATTGTTGAACTCGAAGCACGTCTCGGAAGAACTGCCACTGACGCAGAAATTGCAAAGTCAATGAACATGACAGAAAACGAGTACCAGACAACGGTAATGAAGGTAAGCGGAACCAGTGTGCTTTCACTTAATGACGTATGGTATTCCGGAGATGACAGCGAGCATATTTCGATTGGTGACAGCATAGAAGCGCCCAACAGCCTTAACCCCGATGTAATTGTAGAGCGCGAAGAAATACGCCGTGTAATTATTCAGTCTATCAACGAACTTCCCAAAAATGAAAAGATGGTTATTGTTCTTTATTACCATGAAGATCTTACCTTTAAGGAAATAGGACAGGTTCTGAATGTAAGCGAAAGCCGTATAAGCCAGCTTCACACAAAGGCAAACCTCAGGTTGCGCGCCAAACTTACAAGCCTTAGAAAGGGTATTTTCTAGACACTGCTTTACGGAGGCCAGCGTTGGTTACATTAGACGGCATTCGTCCTTTTATGAAAAAAAAACTCACCGAGGACAAGAATATCCATGCCATAGAAGTCAGGGCCGACACTCTTGAAGAATGCCTTGCAGATGCTTCTGTTCAGCTCGAAACAAAAACGCTCAATCTTGAATATGAAGTTCTTGAAAAAGGTTCTGTCGGAATCATCGGTCTTATGAAAAAACCATGGAAAATCCTTGTTTACGAAAATCCTGAAATTGTGCGGCAAAAGAAAGAAGAACAGGGTGAACTTGGAATTGACGACAATGAACTTGAGATCGCTCCTGTTATTGTTGATACTGACGGCGCATTTTATGTTCACCGCTTCGGTTCCCATCTGTACCTTAAAATTGTTCCTCCCGTCGGAAAGGGAAAGAGTGTTGCCGAAAAAGATGTGCTTTCTGTCATAAATTACTGTGAAAGTGCAAAATTCGACGAGTCTCTTGTAAAAAGCCTGTGCATGGCTCCGAATGGAACTGACGGCAAGTATTCTGAAATTGGTTCCTATGATCATCTGGATGCCTGCGACGCTATTCTTGCGGTTGATATTTCAAAGGATGAAATGGAAGCTACAATATGTGTTTCTGCCCCGCAGCCTCAGGGTTCTGAAATTACTGCAGAAAATATACACAACGCTCTGCGCATTCAGGGTGTACAGGCAGGCATTGACGAAGAAAGAATAAACGCTTATGTAGATACACCTGTTTATGACGAGCCTTATGTTGTGGCATCTGCAATTCAGCCTGTAAACGGCCGCGATGCTTATATTGCATACAATTTTGAAACTGACAGGTCAAAGCTCAAGCTTAAGGAAACAGGTAACGGACAGGTTGACTTCAAGGAACTCAATCTTATCCAGAACGTTGTGGCCGGGCAGCCTCTTGCCACAAAAATGCTTCCACAGCGCGGTAAAGGCGGCAAAACAGTTTTGGGACGCTACCTCGAAGCAAAGAACGGAAAGGACATAAATATTCCCCTCGGACAGAATGTAAAACTTGACTCTGATGGACGCACCATTGTTGCAGAATGTGCAGGACACGTAATGCTGGTTTCTGGAAAGATTACGGTTGAGCAGGTTTATGAAGTCAAAAGTGTCGGCAGCAAGACAGGTAACATTGACTTTATGGGTACTGTTGTCTGCAAGGGTGATGTTCAGGACGGTTACAGCATAAAGGCTGCAGGAAATATAGAAGTGTACGGTTCCGTAGAGAAGTGCCATCTTGAAGCCGACGGTGATATTGTTATTTCGCAGGGAGTTATGGGCCGTGACGAAGGTGAAATCATCTGCGGAAAAACTCTCTGGGCGCGTTTCATTCAGAATGCAAAAGTTGAAGCCGGTGAAAATGTCGTCGTAAATGACAGTATAATCAACAGTGAAGTGTCTGCAAAAAAGAAAATTATCCTTAAGGGAAAGCGTGCTTCTATAAAAGGCGGCCATCTTTTTGCAACAGAAGAAATTCTTGCCAAAGACATTGGTTCTGCCGGCGGCGGAAACGAAACCCTTCTTGAAGTAGGATTTGACCCCGAAGCCAAAAAGCGTCTTCTCGAACTTTCTGCAATGAAAACCAACTTTGAAAAAGAACAGGAAGAAATTAAACTCAATATAGAAACGCTTGAAAACCAAAAGAAGATACGGCGTTCACTTCCGGCAGAAAAAGAAGAAAAGCTCAACGAATTCAAGTCCAAAAATGAAGAACTCAAGCAGCAGATTGGTGACAAGGATGAAGAAATCCAGAAGATTCAGAGTCACCTGCATGAACTCAAGGTAGTAGGCAGGGTAAGTGCTTCCGGAACAGTGTATCCTGGGGTAAAAATTACGGTCAGGGATGCCATTCTGGAACCGCCCAATGAATACAAGGCTGTCAGTTTTTTCTATGACAAGGGATTTGTGAGAATGGACAAATACAGCCCGTCCCAGAACGACGGGGAGGAAGGAGCTGATGGCTATACAACCAATTGATCTTTCCACAATCTATTCCCAGCTGGACAATATAGGAAAATTCAGTGCAATGCAGAACCAGTCGGCCCAGCTTGCAGCACAGCAGAACCTTGCAGGAGAAGCACGTGCAGATCTTGCAAAGACGCGTACCGTTAACAAAACACCTTCTGACGACTCTTTTGCAGACGGAATAAAAGATGAAGGCGGTGGTTCTTCTGACTTTACAGATGTGGGTGAACAGCACAAAAAGGAAGATGAACAGGATGCCGGGGATAAACCGCGCCAGACTGAACTCAAAGACCCGCGTACCGGAAATTTTATTGACATAATGGGGTAGACATGGGAATTCTCATTACCGTATCTGTTCTTATCATATTCAACGTGGCGATGTGGCTTGTTCTTCTTGCCAGATTCAACAGTTTTTTTTCTACTGAAGACATAATAAAAAAAACAAGGGACTCTCTTAATTCAATGCTCACTGAGCTTAACCGTAATGCAGACAGAAACATTACGCTTATGGATGACCGCATAAGACAGATAAAGGCAGTAAGCGCAGAAGCAGACAGACATCTTCTTATTCTGCAGAAGGAACTCAATTCACTACAGGCCGGGGCCGTCTTTAAGGAAAAACTTGCCGACAAAAAAAAGCATACCCGCTCAAATTCTTCAATCGGCGATATACGTTCCCCTTATCCTTCAAGACCGCAAGACAGCGTACAGGGAGATCTTTTTACCGCGCAGGAAGAAAAACCGGCTGCAGTTTCATCATCTTCATCAAATTCTACTGTAAAAGTTCCTGTTTTTGAACCCAAAGTTTTTATGGCCGAAAAGCCAGTTGTTCCCAAAAAGGATTTTAACGAGCAGGTCAAAGAACTTTCAGGGCTGGGGTTCAATGTTTTTGAAATTGTTGCAAAAACAGGCCGAAGTATTCAGGAAGTAAAACTCGCACTGGAATTACGCTGAATTTTAATCTATTTTTTTCCATATATTGAAAGTAATTCTTGAAATTTCATTTGATAGCGAGTATATTTTTAGTATGGGAAATTTAAAGATATCAAAAGCTAAGTTCGGCACATTGTACGACGGAACTAAGATTCACATTTATACTGTTTCCAACGGTAAAATGAGTTTTTCCACCACAGACTACGGTTGCACTATTACAAGTATTCTGCTTCCTTCTTCAGATGGAAAATGTATTGACGCGCTGCTCGGTTGTTCAACTCTGGACGGTTATGCAAGCAGTTCTTGCTGTTTTGGCACTGTAGTAGGCAGATTTGCAAACCGTATAGGCAATGCTTCGTTTACTCTTGACGGAAAGTCATACAGCCTTGACAAAAATGACGGTGAAAACTGTCTTCATGGCGGCTTTGACCGTTACGAAAAAAAAGTCTGGAATGCAAAAAAAATCAGAACCAATAACGGCATTGGAATTGAATTTACAAGAACAAGTCCTGCCGGTGAACAGGGAATGCCTGGTAACGTTAAGCTTAAGGTAGTTTACACCCTTAACGAAGACAATGAACTTACCCTTGATTATTCTGCAAAAACAGATGCAGCAACTCCAATAAATCTTACAAACCATGCATATTTTAACCTTAAGGGGTATGACGGCGGAACAATTGAAGATCAGGAACTTCAGCTTGACTGCAGCCACTTCCTTGAAGTAGACAAAGCCCTTATTCCGACTGGAAAACTTGTTGACGTAAGCAGTGCCCCGGCATTTGACTTCCGCAAGGCAAAAACTTTCGGAAAGGACATGAAGAATACTGAATTCGGCTATGACCATGCATTCTGTATTGATGCCCCGGTTGACGGCAAGGTAAGAAAATTTGCCGTAATGAAAGATCCTGTAAGCGGCCGCACAATGACTGTTTCTACAACTCTTCCAGCATGCCAGGTATATACGGCAAACTTTATTGAAGGACAGATTGGAAAGAACGGACATATTCACCATGTACATGATGCCGTCTGTCTTGAAACAGAAGCTTACCCTGATGCACCGAACAAGGAGTCTTTCCCGAGCTGCATAGTGCGCCCCGAAAAGCCCTATCACGAGACTACTGTCTATAAGTTTGGTTTCTAATAAACAGATCGACCTTTCGTAAAAAAACGGGAGGCCTGTTTTTTATGAATGAATTTTTCCGAAAGCCGAATATTTAAAAAGGTTTTCCCATAAAAGTAAAAATACGGAGGTTATAATGGACGTCCAGTTGCAGGAATTAATCGACAGAATTAAAAAGGACGGAGTGGCTAGTGCAGAGGTTTCTGCCCGGTCAATTATTGCAGAGGCCGAAAAAAAAGCAGCATCTATAATAAAAGAGGCTGAATTAAAGGCTGACTCTATCATAAGAAATGCAAAGTCTGAAACAGAAAGAATGGAAGCCGCAAGCAAAGATTCCATTACTCAGGCTGGACGCAATCTTATTATTTCTTTCCGTGACGGAATAAATAGGGAACTTTCTGCACTTGTAAATGCAGAAACAGAAAAGGCCTATGACAAGGATATGTTAAAGAAACTTGTCCCCGAGACTGTAAAAGCCTGGGCTGCAAATCCCGAAGAAGGGGAACTTTCAGTTATTCTCCCTGCAAAAGATTTGAAGGCTCTCGAAACAGGTTTTAGAACTGCCCTTAAGGCAAGAATTTCAAAGGGCCTTGAGATAAAGGGGGATTCTTCACTTTCTGCAGGTTTCAGAATCGGTACAAAGAACGGAAGTTCATTCTATGACTTCAGTGCAGAAGAGGTTGCTTCTCTGTTCAGTTCATATCTTAATCCGCGCACGACTGAGCTTATGAAAGTTGCAGCCCTTAGCGTAAAGACAACAGAAGAAGATTTTTCTGAAAAAGAAGCAGCAGCACCTAAAATAAAACCTGCCGCTGAAAAAAAGACTCCGGTAAAAAGAACTTCTGCAAAAACAACTGCTGCGAAGACTTTAGCTAAAAAGGCTGCCCATAAAAAAACAGCCGCAAAAAGAACTTCCGCCGCAAAGGACAATAAATAGTGGAACATCTTTACTATCTTATGGCGCAGCTTCCGGCATTCTCTTCCAGTGATGACGCGAATTACAAGCTTCCCATAACAACGGACTATTTCAAGGATTTGTGCGGGCGCTTTATGTCGGCAAAATCTGCAGAAACAGCCAGAAACCTTTCTTTGGAACCTCCTCTTGAAGTTAAGCCTACAGGATCTGTTTTTCTGGATGCCTGGTATGATAAGGAAAGAAACTTAAGGCTTGCTTTGGCACAGCTTCGCGCCCTTAAAATGAAGAAGGAAACAAAGAATCTTCCGTTGCCCAATGACGGTGATGTGGTTCAGGCTGCAAGAACCGCTGTTGGAATGGAAAATCCGCTAGGAGCCGAACAGTTTCTTAACCAGTACAGATTGGGCGTGCTGGACAGAATGACTCCGCTGGATATGTTTTCGGCTGATTCCGTATACAATTACGGGCTTAGGCTTATGCTGGCAGAAAGAATGAAGAAGTTTGATAAAGACGAAGGTCTGGCTTCTTACCATAAAATTTATGATGAGATTCTTGGAGAAGACAAATGACAGATACAAAAGGCAAGGTTGTTGCCGTTAATGGAAACATGGTTTCCGTTGAATTCGACGGAAAAGTTTCCCTGAACGAAGTAGGATATGTTAAGGTCGGAGGACAGAGCCTTAAAGGTGAGGTTATCAGAATCCGTGGAAATACGGCACAGATGCAGATCTATGAGATGACAAACGGAATCTCTACTGACTGTAATGTTGAATTTACTGGAGATCTTCTTAGCGTAGAGGTAGGACCGGGACTTTTGGGTCAGGTTTATGACGGACTCCAGAATCCGCTTCCTCTTCTTGCAGAACATTCAGGATACTTCCTTGAACGCGGTGTTTACCTTTCTGCACTTGATGAAAATACAAAGTGGGATTTTACTCCTACAGCAAAAGAAGGTGATGTAGTTTTTGCCGGTGACAGCGTGGGAACTGTTCCAGAAGGTCCTTTTACACACAAAATTCAGGTTCCCTACGGTTTCCTAGGAAGCTATACTGTAAAAAAGATTGCAAAAGCCGGAAGCTATAAAATTCATGACACAATTGCAACACTGGTTGACGAAAAGGGTAAATCACACAATATCTGCATGAGTTTCAAGTGGCCGGTAAAGCGCGCCGTAAACTGTTATGCAGAGCGTTTGAGTCCTGAAGAGCCTATGGTTACAAAAGTTCGCCTTATTGATACATTCTTCCCTGTTGCAAAGGGTGGTACTTACTGTATTCCGGGACCGTTCGGTGCAGGAAAGACTGTTCTTCAGCATACAACCAGCCGCAATGCAGACGTTGACATTGTTATTGTTGCTGCCTGCGGTGAGCGTGCCGGTGAAGTTGTAGAAACACTCAAGGAATTCCCCGAACTCAAGGACCCCAGAACGGGCCGTTCTCTTATGGAAAGAACAATTATCATCTGCAATACTTCTTCAATGCCTGTTGCATCCCGTGAAGCTTCTGTTTATACGGGTGTTACACTTGCAGAATATTACCGCCAGATGGGACTTAACGTTCTTCTTCTTGCTGACTCTACATCACGCTGGGCCCAGGCTATGCGCGAAATGTCAGGCCGTCTTGAAGAGATTCCGGGTGAAGAAGCATTCCCTGCTTACCTTGAATCTACAATCGCTTCTTTCTATGAGCGTGCGGGTATTGTACGCCTAAGGGACGGCAATGTAGGTTCTGTTACAATCGGTGGAACAGTTTCTCCTGCCGGCGGTAACTTTGAAGAACCTGTTACACAGGCTACACTTAAGGTTGTCGGCGCATTCCACGGTCTTTCAAGAGAGAGATCCGATGCACGCCGCTATCCTTCTATTGACCCTCTTGATTCATGGTCAAAGTATAAATCAATTATCAGCAGAAACCTGGTTGAATATGCACGCGAAATCTACAAGAGAGGTGCTGAAGTCAATCAGATGATGAAGGTTGTCGGTGAAGAAGGAACAAGTCTTGATGACTTTATTCTTTATCTTAAGAGCGAATTCCTTGATGCCGTTTACATGCAGCAGGACAGTTTTGATGATGTTGAAGGTGCAACCGGTGTTGACCGCCAGAAGTACGTATTCAGCAAGATAATTTCAATTCTTGGCTCTTCATTCAAAATTTCAGAAAAGGAAGAAGCCCGCGGATTCTTTAACATGCTCAGACAGAACTTTATTGATATGAACTACAAAACGTTCGGTTCAAAGGATTTCTATGATGCAGAAAAGAAAATCGACGGAATCCTTGCCGAAAAGGGAGCTTCTGTAGATTCTGATGTAAAGGCCCTTCTTAAGGATGGTGAGTAATGAACAAAGTATACAGTAAAATAGAGAGCATTAACGGAAGCGTTATTACAGTTCGTGCAAAGGGCGTAAAACTTAACGAACTTGCAGAGATAACCACACGCTTTGGACGGTCACTTGCCGAAGTAAACAAAATTGACGGTGACCTTGTTTCACTGCAGGTATTTGCAGGCGGGCGCGGTGTTGCTACAAATGACCAGATCCGCTTTCTGGGACACGACATGCGTGTTTCATTCAGCGAAAATCTCCTTGGAAGAATCTTCAACGGTTCTGCAGAGCCACGCGACCACGGTCCTTCGCTGACAGACAATCTTGTTGCAATCGGCGGACCTTCTGTAAACCCTTCAAAGCGTATTCTTCCCAACAGAATGATGCGCACGAATATTCCTATGATTGACGTGTTCAACACTCTTGTTGTAAGCCAGAAAATTCCTATTTTTTCAATTTCAGGTGAACCGTACAACCAGCTTCTTTCACGCATAGCAATGCAGGCTCAGGCTGACGTTATTGTTCTTGGCGGAATGGGTCTTAAATACGATGACTACCTTTACTTTAAGAAGACTCTTGAAGAAGGTGGTGCTTTGAGCAAGACTGTTATGTTTATTCATACTGCAGCTGATCCTACAGTAGAATGTATGAAGATTCCGGATCTTTCCCTTGCAGTAGCAGAGCAGTTTGCTCTTCAGGGAAAGGATGTTCTTGTTCTTCTTACAGATATGACAAACTTTGCTGACTCAATGAAGGAAATTGCCATTACACAGGAACAGGTTCCTTCAAACCGCGGTTACCCTGGAGACCTTTATTCACAGCTTGCATCACGCTATGAAAAAGCCGTTGACTTTGCTGACCAGGGTTCTGTAACAATTCTTGCAGTTACTACAATGCCTGGTGATGACGTTACACATCCTGTTCCTGACAATACAGGATACATTACAGAAGGCCAGTTCTATCTTAAGGGCGGTCACATTGAGCCTTTCGGTTCTCTTTCACGCCTTAAGCAGCAGGTTAACTCAAAAACAAGAAAGGACCACCGCGCACTTATGGATGCCATGATCCGTCTTTATGCCCAGTACAAGGATACACTTGAAAAGAAGAGCATGGGATTCAACATGAGCGCATGGGATGAAAAACTCCTTAAATACGGTGCAAAGTTCGAAGAGCAGATGATGGATCTTAGTGTAAATATTCCGCTCGAAGAAGCACTTGATAACGGATGGAAGATTCTGGCTGAATGTTTTGAAAAACAGGAAACCGGACTTAAGTCTGAACTGGTAGAGCAGTTCTGGCCTGCTGACTGACGGGGATTTTAATGGCAAAGATAAAGCTGACAAAAAATGAGCAGAAGACTCAAAAAGATGCGCTTAAAATGTACCAGCGCTATCTTCCGACTCTTACTCTCAAAAAACAGCAGCTGCAGTCCGAAATCCGTATTATAGATGAAAAGGCTAAGGCTGTCAGGGCCCGCAAACTTGCGCTCGAAGAAGATTTCCGCAAATGGATTTCTGTCTTTGGCGAAAAAGATGTATTCAGGCCCGATATGGTTACTGTAAAAAATATTCGCAAAGGCTGGGGTAACATTGCCGGAGTAAAGATTCCTGTTTATGAAGGGGCAGATTTTAGCCGCGGAGACTACAATCTGTATTCAACCCCTCTGTGGATTGATCTTGCTGCCGACAGAATGGAAAAAGCCCTTGAACTTGATCTTGAGGCAGAGGTTCTTGACGAACAGGTCAGACTTTTGTCAAAAGAGCTCAGGACTACTACTCAGCGTGTAAATCTTTTTGAAAAGGTTAAGATTCCTGAAACAAAAGCGAATATCAAACGCATAGGAATTTTTCTTGGTGATGAGCAGGTTAACGCCGTTGTCCGTTCCAAGATTTCAAAGAAGAAACTTCAGGCTGCGGCTGTTGTTTCAGGGGAGGCCGACCAATGATAGTTAAGATGAAAAAGGTTTCCCTGGTTGTTGTTGACTCGACAAAGAAGGATTCCCTTAAAAAACTCAGAAAGCTTGGTGTTGTTCATCTGGAAAAGATGGAAGGCAACAGTGCAGTTCTTTCTGCCTACAGGGAGTCTTCTTCTGAAACCGACAAGGCTATAGCAATTCTTGAAGAAACAAAGACTTCAAAAAAGCATCCTGTTGCCCAGGTAACGCTTGACAAGGCAGAAGCGGCTGCAAAGGCAAAAGAAATTGTTGCTTTGACTGAACGCAAAAAGTCCCTGTTTGATTCAATGTCACAGGATTCTGTTGAACTTTCACGCTTTGACGGATGGGGGGCTGTTGATCCTGTCTGGCTGCAGTCTTTTGTTCCGCAGGGAATGTACCTTTATATGTACGAAATTCCTGCAGAAAAGTATTCGCTTATTGGTTCAGAGTGCAAAACTGTTCTGGTGAATACCGTTTCAAAAACTGCACGTTTTCTTCTGGTAAGCGAAAAACCTGTAGAAGAAAGACCGGCCGGACTTCCGCCTGAAGCATACGCTGTTCCTCTGCCTGCTGAATCTACTCAGGCTCTTGCAGACGGTATACGCAGTGCAGAACAGGAAATTTCCAGAATTGACCACGATATTCTTACTGCAAAAAAGTATGAAGATGCACTCCGTAATTACAGATCCCTGCTTGCTTCTGATATTGAATTTGAAAATGTCTGTAGCGGAATGGAACATGAGTCTTCTGAAAAACCAGGTGACTGCAATCTGGCATGGCTTACAGGTTATGTTCCGATAGATTCTATGGACAGCCTTAAGAAAGCCTGCTCTGAGTATGGCTGGGCAATGGCATCCTGTGATCCTGCCGAAGATGATCCTGTTCCGACTAAGCTTAAGAACAATAAGGTTGTAAGTCTTATTTACCCGCTTACGAACTTTCTTGACGTTACACCGGGATACAACGAGTATGATATTTCGGGCTGGTTCCTTCTGTTCTTCTGTATTTTCTTTGCGATGATTTTTGGTGATGCGGGTTACGGTGCACTTGTAAGCATTATCGCATTTATCATGATGGCAAAGGGTGCAAAGTCAGGCAAGGCTCTGGCTCCCATTAACGTTCTTGTACTTCTTCTTGGATTATGTACAATGGCATGGGGTGTCCTTACCTGCACATGGTTCGGCATAGAATCTTCAAAGCTTCCTTCATGGATGGTGGACATTTCGTTTGCTCCAATTTCGGCTGCAAAGATTGGTTCTGATGCCGCAAATACCAACCAGCAGATTTTCTGTTTTATTCTTGCAATTATCCAGCTGAGCATTGCGCATCTTAAAGGCGTAATCCGTTACAGGCATTCGCTGAGGTGTCTTGGTGAACTTGGTTCCATGCTGGAATTGTGGGGAATGTTCTATGTTGTAATGGATATGGTTGTAGACGCAGTAAAGTATCCGCTTGGAATTACGCCCGAGACACTGTATTTCTTTGGTGTTGATTACCTGCCTGTACCTTACGTGGCTATTGCTGTTCTTCTTGCAGGCTTTGCGCTGAACTTCATTTTCTCGAACTACAGCGGAAGTATTAAAGACTCTGTTCTGGAAAGCTGCAAGAATATAATCAGCGTTCTTCTGGGCATTGTAAATGTGTTCAGTGACATCGTATCTTACATAAGACTTTGGGCAGTCGCACTTGCCGGTGCCGCAATAAGCAGTACCATAAACACAATGGCCGGACCTATGTTCGGAAAGCTTACAATTGTTGTGTTTGGAGTTGTACTTTTGTGTTTCGGACACGGACTCAATATTATTCTGAATCTTCTGTCTGTTATTGTACACGGTGTGCGTCTTAATACGCTGGAATTTTCGCAGCATCTTGGTATGTCTTGGAGCGGAACAAAATACAGTCCGTTCAGCGAAAAATAAAATGTGAATACGGCGGCTTTGTCTGCCTTAAAAAAAAGAATTTAATATTGCGGAAAATTCCGTAAGGAGTAATTATGAACTGGGGAATGATTGGTGCTGGTATTGTAATGGGTATTGCTGCTATGGGAAGCGCAATTGGTATCGGTATTGCCGGACAGGGTGCTATCGGAGCATGGAAAAGATGTTATCTTAACAATAAGCCTGCTCCTTTCCTTCTTGTTGTTTTTGCCGGTGCACCTCTTACACAGACAATTTACGGTTTTCTTTTGATGAATACAATGAGAACTTCAACTGCTGATCCTCTGTTCCTTCTTGGACTGGGACTTGCCTGTGGTTTGTCTATGTGTATGTCTGCCGTTGCTCAGGGAAAAGCCGGAGCTGCAGGTTCTGACGCTCTTGCAGAAACAGGAAAGGGATTTGCACAGTATATCATGGTAGTCGGACTTTGCGAAACAATCGCTTTGTTCAGCATGGTATTCGGAATGATTGCCTGCTAAAATTATGTACAGGACTCCCCGAATTGTAACACTGGGAGGAGCCTGCGGTGTACGTTCTGTAGTTATGGGAGGCAATAATCCCGTAACTATACAGACAATGTGGAAGGAGGGCATTGCTAACCTTACAGGGGATAGCGGTGCCCTTCGTTCTGTTTTGGAGCGTATATCCGTAATGCGCAATCTCGGATGTGATATAATAAGATTTGCCGTTCCCGATATGGAAAGTGCACGCTCTCTTTGTCTTATTGCTGCCAATACAGAAATGCCTTTGGTTGCAGACATTCACTTTGACTATCGTCTTGCACTTGAATGCCTTAAAGGGCCTGTTGCTGCAATAAGAATTAATCCCGGTAATATAGGAAGCAGGGAACGTGTAGAAGCTGTAGTTAACGGCTGTAAAGAAAAAGGATGCGCGATAAGAATCGGTGTAAATACCGGAAGCCTTCCGTCTGATCTGGAACATAAGGTTGAACTTAAGGAACTTACACGTGCAGAAGCTCTTGCACAGACTGCTTTAAGGGAAGCAGAAGTTTTTGATTCCCTTGATTTTGCAAATGTTGTTGTAAGCATGAAAGCTTCTTCTGTAAAAGAGACTGTAGATGCAAATGAAGCATTTGCAAAAGTTTCTGATATTCCGTTGCACATTGGAGTTACTGAAGCCGGTCCTCTTATTGGCGGTATTGTAAAGTCTACTCTTGCATTCAGTACACTTTTGAACGAAGGGATTGGTTCTACAATCAGGGTAAGCCTTTCTTCTTCTCCTGAAAATGAGATTATTGCAGGAAGGGAAATTCTGCATGAATGCGGAAAGCGTGAAGGCGGTGTTTCTATTGTAAGCTGTCCCCGCTGCGGAAGAATCGGGTTTGACGTGCATTCTTTTGTAGACAGATGGCAGAATGAACTGCTTGGTATGAAAAAGAATATTACAGTTGCCGTAATGGGTTGTGTCGTTAACGGTCCCGGCGAAGGAAAACACGCTGACCTTGGTATTGCGGGCGGTAAAGACAAAGTCATAATCTTTAAAAAAGGAAAAATAGTGCGCACAGTCGACGCCAAAGATGCCGATAAAGTATTCAGGGAGGAACTTGAATCCCTGTAGGTGTGTGGGTGGCGCTATTTTTATGAAAAAGATTTTACTATTTCTTGCTCTTGGAGTTTTTACAGCATATTCTCTTTTTTCCCAGTCGGTTCCCAGAAGAATTGCGGTCGGGGAAGAAGACTGGCGGCTTTTGAACGAAGCCAAAGATTTGTTTTATGCACAGGACTTTGGCGGAGCCCTGAATTATGCAGAAAAAAGCAGAGCTTCAAGACAACAGGAATGTACCTGGCAGGCTTATGTTCTTGAAAATGCGCTTAAAAAGAAGGCCGTGCGCCTGGCAAATGACAATCTGACGAACATTATTGCCGTATTCAAAAAAGACGGAATGACTGACGAATTGCAGATTGTCAGACGCTACTTTGACAAATTCGGTGAAGGTTTATTTAAAAATTCATATTCTGCCCTTATTGAATTTGTTGTTTCCTACATTCAGTATCCCGAAGCCGACTCTCTTATAGGTAATATCTATATTCACGAGGGGGAATATACGATTGCTTCTGATTATCTGAAGCGTGCCTTAAAAAACAGCATAAATCTTGATATTCCCGATGAAAAATATGGTATTCTGTATGATTTGGCATCTCTTTCAAAAGATACCGGTAATTTTGACGACTATGAAGCTTATCTTCTTCTTGCTGCAGGAGACAACAAACGCTTTATGGACGAAAACTTTATGCGTTCCATGCTCAGGATTATTTCTGAAGATACTGATGTTGCCGTAAAAAAATTCTTTGAACTTTACAGAGCCGGCCAGCCGCAGACTCTCAGGGCTTTTGTTGAACTTGGTGATTTTTATTTAAAAAAGGGTGAAGAAGTCAAAGCACTCAGATGTAATGCACTTGCTGCTATTATTTCTGTTACAAAACTCGAAGAAGTTCAGGAAAGAAGGGTTACGGACTATTCTTTTACAACTTTTTCTGATGCATTTGTACGCTGTGCTGATTTTGAAGATATTGTAAATTGGGGGAATGAGAGCGGTGTATGGAATGCATTTGTTAATCTTGCAGATTCTGCCGCTTCTGCCGGCTACCTTTTGTTTGCCAGAAAAATGTATGGTGAACTTTCTGTTTGTGTTCCCGAATCATACTGGCGCAAGGTAGCAGCGAAAAGACTTGTTGACTAGAACTGCAACCCCAGTCCAAAGTATATTTCTGTAAGGGATGACGGGTTGCGCCATGAGTTGTCTATTCCGAACTTTCCGTCCAGAACTTTGCTTCCGATGTCTGTTCCCAGACTCATTCTTACTACAAAGCTTCTCCATTTTAGAGGATATACCAGAACTTCAAGTCCTGCCGTGTAAATGCCTTCCTTGTAGTCATAGAAAGTATCTGTTCCGCGGTTTTTAAGGAGTGCAATGTCCATAAACGGGTTTAGCTGCAGTTCAAAGTCCAGGTATTTGAACAGTTTACGCGGTACGTAAGCCAGTGTCTGGACAAATTTGGACTTTTCTTCATACGGACCAAAAAGCGCGCGGCTCCAGTCAAGCCAGTGTGTTGTAATTATGTGGACAGGAACATCAATATTGAATACAACTGCTGTTGGTGTTTCAAGGGCATAATTGTCTGCGTCTACAGGTGTTATGCTTTCTGCAAAAGTTTGGTTGTCAAGAGCGCCCCTTAGTTTACCGCCAATTTTTGTATTGGAGTTGGTTCCTGCATAGAAAGTGGCGCATGCGGCGATTCCGGCATATTTCCAGCCTTTGAAAAACTGTGCTGTTCCTTCTACTGTCGGTACAACAATGTCATCTACACTTGTCGAGTGAAAGTCCCATCCTATTGTCTGTGTTGTGGAAAGTGAGTATCCGTTTCTGAAACTGTTGTCGTTTCTCCAGTCTATTTTGCTTACACCGATTGTCTGGCTTAATTGAAGGAACGGTGTCTGCCTTAAGTCCTTGTTGTCTTCATTTATGCCGTCTTTGTCCCATCTTTGCAGAATCTGAATGGTCGGTGTGTAAGAAACTTCTGTCGTGTTTCCAAGATAGCCCAGAGTAAGAGGCATTGAAACAGCGGCTTTTTCTGTAAAGTAGAGGCTGTCGCCGTATTGTGCATAGTCATTTTCTTTGACAACTGACTGGGTGAGCGAAAAATTTATTTTGTTGTGCTTGAACGGGATTCCTACAGTAATGCCGGTATCGTAAGAAAATTCAGGGGAATCGCTGCCGATTGTCCAGTTGAACGTGAAGTCATTGTTCCAGCTGTTCTGTGTAATTCCTATGTCAAAAGGGTAGTCGTAGGCATAATTAATTCCTGTTGTAACTTTGGAAAAATCAGTCGGGGCATCTTCATTTCCAAGATTTATGTTGAAATCCGCATCAAGTGTATTCAAGAGTCCCAGAAAATTTGTGTCCTTGAGTTTTAGTTTTACTTCTATACCGGAGTTTGAGTCAAAGGACGGCTTCGGGAATACAAGAATTGATGTTGAATCAGAGAAGGTGTAGGTAACATCTGCCAGCGTTGTATCTGATTCAGAATTATATTCGGCGGAATAGTTGTATGAGATATTTTCGAGAGTTCTTGTGTTTATAAGTTCCTGCTTTATTTCTTCAAGATAAGTTTCAAATTCAGCCTTTGTAGCAAAGATTTTTTCGTAGTTAATGTCTGCTATGTTCTTCTTTAATGCCGAAACTTTTGTTTTATCCTGTGAATTGAATTCAACTGACCGGATTTTGTAGTTTTTGCTTTCCTCTGGGGTTGCTTCCTGTGCGAAGGAATAACATGCTGCCATTAAAAAAGCAATTATTGCAGCGATTTTTTTTGAACAAATCATTTAGTAGGCTCCCTTGCCGTTAATTACTACCCATATAGTTTTTATAATAATCCATATATCAAGCCACATGGACCAGTTTTGAATATAGTATGTGTCAAGCGTAATTCTTTCTTCATAGCCGGTGTCACTTCTTCCCGAAATCTGCCACATTCCGCTGAGTCCTGGTTTTACAGAAAGAACGTAGTCTGCAAACTGGCCGTATTTTGAAAGCTCTGGTTCGGTAACAGGACGCGGGCCTACAAAGGACATTTGACCTATGAATATGTTCCACAGCTGCGGAAGTTCGTCCAGGCTTGTTTTTCTTAAGAATTTGCCCAGTTTTGTGACGCGGGGGTCATCGGTAAATTTTCTGTCTTTTTCCCATTCTGCCGCACGTACCGGATCTGTCGCAAGAATTTCCTTGAGTTTTTTGTCTGCGTCAATGCACATTGATCTGAACTTCCAGCATTTGAGCTGGGTGTGGTTTTTTCCGATTCGTTTGTGCCCGTAAAAAATTGGTCCCGGTGAAGTTATTTTTATTGCAACGGCTATTACAAGCGAAACTGGCAGAACTATAGGGGCTGCAATAAGGCAAAGGAAGATGTCCAGACATCTTTTGAGCAAAAGTGAGCTACGTTTTGTAAGGTAGTTTGTTAACGAAAAGCCCAGAATTCCGCCGAAGTTTTTCATGTGCAGGGACATGTTTGTGTTCAACTGGTTGTGCGGAACACGGATAACGTATCTGTAATAAGTCTGGATTTTTTCTACATTGCTGTCATAGCCGCAGAGTATTGCAACTTTGATATTGAGGTTTCTGATTGTTTCAAGAACTTCGGGGGTTCTTTCCCTTACCGGAACACCGTTGTATGTTTCCTGATGAAGCGGGGAGTCTGTTATGATAAGAACAGGCCTATAACCAAGATTTGGCCGCGAAAGAAGTCTGTCTACAATTACATTTGCCCTTGTTCCCTTGCTGTAAATTACTGCCGGAACACCCCACCATTTCCGACGGCTGAACATTCTTCTGCCGATTTCGCGTCCTGCAGGAAGCAGAACAGTTGCTACAGGCCATGCCGCTGCAAGTGCAAGTGCGATTGGAATAAAGTCGCGCGTTGCTTTTATTGTTGTCATGCATATTGCAGCACCCATAAACGAACAGAATGTGCATAATGAAAAGCGTTTTATTTCTTCTTCTGGAGCAATAAGAATTCCGGGATAGAGGTTAGAAATGTAAAATATAATGAAGATAAACGGAAAGAAAATAGTATACTTTATAAAAGACTTGAAGTTTATGCAACTTGGGTCAATAGCGTTTATTAGGAAAAAACCTGCACCGATTGAGATAATCAGTGCGGCTGCGTCTACGAACATCAGCGCAAAACCTGAAAGAAAAGAACTTGTTGATTTATACTGTGCACGGATATCCTGCTGGAAATTAGTTTCTGACATTTTATTTATTATATAATAAATTTCGCCTGTTGTCTATGAAAGGCGGTTAATATGTTCAATTAATTGAATTGTGCCAATCCTCTTAAAACAAGTTGTGCAGTTTTTTTGTAAGAATATATGTCAGGAACAGGACCGACTTCTTCTTTTGAAAGCCATTCTTTTCTGAGTTTTTCGTACAAATCACTGCTGTCCCCTGTTCTGAAATAGCTTACAGGAAAATCTTTGTATATTTCCTTAAAGACGGGAATGTCAGAGATAACTGCATGTGTTCCGCATAAAAGAGCCTGCAGCGGCGGAATACCGAACCCTTCGTACAGTGAAGGCTGAACAAGTACGCGTGCTTTTGCCAGAAGCTGTTTAAGGCGTTCGTTTTCTACAAAACCTGTAAATTCTATGCTGCTGGGGTAAAGACTGTCAATAAGCGCGATTTTCTTTTCTATTGATGAATCCTGTGTTCTGAAGTTGTCGCGTGCACCTACAATGAGAAGTCTTGGGCTTTCTTTTCCTGTAAATTCGCCGGATTTGAGCATAAGTAAATGTGCGTCAAGAAGGCAGCCGAGTCCTTTGTGTTTTTTTATGTTGCCTATGAAGATAATTGTCGCATCTTTTTGTTCCTGCGGAACTTTGGATATGTTTTGAAGATAGGAAGGAATTCCGTTGTAGACTACAAAAATCGGTTTTTTGCATGAAAGTTTTTCTATTATGCGTTCACGGCTGAACTGTGAAACAGTGAACACTGCACGGGATTTTTTTACGGCTCTTTTGTAAAATATTTTTCTTGCGAAGGTTCCGGCTTTTCCAGAAAGCCCCTTTATGTCCAGAAATACTATGTCGTGGATTGTTGTGTAAACAGGAATTTTGATTCCGGAAGGAACGTTGCAGTAAGGTGAAAAATAAATATCACATCTGTTTATTTCACTGGAGATTTTTTTAGGAAAGAAAAATGTTTCTGAAAGTGAAAATGCATTTACCGGGCAGGGAATGCAGCTTACATTCTTTTTGGAAAAATATCTGCTGTCCGCGCCAAGAAGCAGAAACTCATTGTCTGTTGCGAGAAGGTAGGGAAGTATTCCGTCAAGAAAAGTACCTATTCCGCTTTTACCGCTCATCCTGCAGTCAACTGCAATTTTCATATACAATCCTTAAAATACAATCCTCAAAATACATTCCTCGAAATTGAAGGACGGCACTATTCTGCCGGTCTTCATATATAGTTCCTGACTTTATCTTCTGTTAACCTGATTTGTTCCGAAAGATTTTTTCTGAAGTTTTCTGCAGAAAATTTCTCTGCGTGTTCACGGATTTTTTTTGGATTGAAAGTGTTTTCTTTGTCGAGCTTTTCAAATTTTTCAATCGCTTTTACAAGACTTCCGACTGACTGTTCTTCAAAGAAAACTCCTGTTTTTTCATTAACTACGGTTTCAAGTGCACCGCCTTTGCCGAAAGCTATTATCGGTCTTCCGCAGGCCTGTGCTTCTACCGGAATTATGCCGAAGTCTTCTTCTGCACAGAAAATGAGGGCGCGGCATTTCTGTAAATATGCCTTGACTTCACTGTCGCTTATTCTTCCTGTAAATTTTATGTCTGCATTTTTACAGGATGCTGCAAGTAATTTGAGTTCTTTTTCCTGCGAGCCTGAACCTATTACTATAAGCTTTTTGTTAAGCCGCGCACAGGCAGAAATTGCGAGATCAATTCTTTTATAGGGAACAAATCTACTGAAGACGACAAAGTAGTCACCTGCGGCTTCATCAGAAACAGAAAGTCTGTCTGTATCTACTGGAGGGTAAACTACAGCCGCGTCACGGTTCCAGAATTTTTTTATACGGCGTGCAATGTATGAGGAGTTGGCAACAAGAGTATCTATTCTCTGGCTTGAGATGTAATCCCATTTGCGTATGTCTGGCATCCAGCGCTTCATGAAAAACTTTGTAAGTCGGCCTGAATTTTTAAGATAGTCGTAGTAAAGATCCCATGCATAGCGCATAGGGCTGTGAATGTATGCAATAAAAGGAGTTGTGGGAGATGTTATTACACCTTTTGCACAACATGAAGAACTTGCAATGACAAGATCGTATCCAGTAAGGTCAAACTCTTCAAATGCTTTTGGCATAAGGCTTAGAAACTTTGTATATAATTTTTCAGCCATAGGAATTTTCTGAAGCGATGACGTATGGACTTTTTCTTTTGGAAAAATCTTTCCCATCTTTTTTTCATCATATACAAGTGTGTAAATGTCGGCATCGGGGTAGAGAAGAAGCATCTGTTCAACAACGCGTTCAGCCCCGCCGTAGTTTACCAGCCAGTCATGCACAATTGCTGTTTTCATAGACTGCCCCCGTTAAGGGAGTTAAGCTTATTTATCATAAAGTCTGCAGTAAGCTTTCCTGCTTCTCCTTCATGCTGCCACGCTTCTGCTTTTGCCTGTGCGCGTGCGTGTGAAAGTTCTGCACTGTCTGTAGCATCCTGGATTACGTTTTTTATGTCTGCAAAGTCGCTTTCTTTTATTTCTATTCCCATTTTTTTAAGCATGCGGAACTGCCATATTTCGTGGTCAAGATCGTATGCATCGTAAGGCTTTAAATCCAAATCTGCGGCTGCATACATTACAGGTTTGTCGCAGAGGAATGTGTAGTCAAAAATAATTCCCGAAAAATCAGAAATCATTATGTCTGACTTTTTCATGGAATAAATGTTGTCGCGTTCAAAATCCCATTCAACATTTTTGTTTGACTCATATCTTTTCTGAAGTCTTTCAAGAACATCATTTTCTGAGATTCTGCTCTGCGGGTGCGGACGTACAATAATTTTAAATCCTGACTGTGAAAGCGGGTCCAAAAGCTTTTCCCCGTAAAGTGAAAGAAGTGCGCTCTTTCCCCAGCTTGGTGAAACAAGAACAGTAAATGCTTCTTTTTTTTCTTCCGGAATACTTTTCATTTTTTCTTTCAGTGTGTCCAGATAAGGGCTGCCTACGGTGACAAGCTCTTTTTGGGGAAGACCGCGCATTTTTTCAAGTGCACGTATATCTTCAAACTGATAGTCGCCGGTACACAAAACAGAATCAAAATAGTCCAGCCCGAACAGTCTGTACATTGTGGCATCTGTTGAAGCGTGAAGTATGTGGCAGTAATGTTTTACATTTTTGCTTCTTTTAAGCTGGTAAACCTGAAGCCCCGGTGTTGTCATAAGAATTATTCCGGCACTCATCATATTGAGTTTTGCAAAGGCTCTGTTTCCTTCTCCGATAACTTCTGTTTTTACATATTTGTAGTTCTGTGCAAATACAGGATCATCTTCTTTTGAAACCAGGTATGTAACTTCGGTCTGCCTTTTTTCAAATTCATCCAGAATATTTTTAAAAACAGTCCAGTAGCGCTTGTCTTCGCAGTAGATTACATACGGCTTATAGGATTTGTCGACTACAAGTTCACCTTTTCTTCCTGAAAAAATAAGCTTGAGTTTTAATACCAGAGCTTTTGCCAGAAAAAACAAAGTGGCCGCTGCACCAATGAGAACAGAAAAAAGCATGCTTCCCGTACCGGGATCTATATAAAGTAACATAATCAGTCCTGATTAAAAAAATATAAATTAGTTTGCAACGCAAACTTTAATTGAATAAAAGCAGCACTGTTTGTGTACCTCTTATCCAATCACTTTTGGTTTATTCCTTTGCCTGTTCCTGAGTCCAGTTGTCGGAGTCAAAGATATTTTCTTTTACCCTGAACCAGGAATCTTTTGATACTGTAAATGTGTTTTTGCTTGAACTGTGGTGCGGCATAAAAATGTTGTCGACCGTAACAAGCACTCCTTTTTTCTTTTCTTCTGCACTGACCTGTCTGTTGACTGGCTTTCCTGTAAACGGGTTAACCGCGTTGTCTGCAATTCCTTCAAGTGCGATAGACGGAACATCTGCGTTTGTCATAAACGTGCTGTCTGTTTTTAGAGGTTCGCGGCTGTTGAAGTCTTTTACCAGAAGCAGAGGGTTAAGGTGATCCATTGCGTAACCTGCGACCTGTGTTTTCTTTGTGTAGTATTTGTTTGTTGTAGAGCCGTAACCTACGCCGTGGTCTGCAACAATAATAATTCTTGTGTTGTCATAAACACCGTTTTCCTTAAGGTAAGAAAGTGTGTCGCAGACTGAACTTAATGCCGCGCAGTTTATATAGTATGCTTCTTCTTTGTATGAGAGACGTGACTTGTCTACAAGATTAAGGAAAGAAATGTCTTCGTTGCTGTGCGTTACTTCATTTGTAATGACAGAAAGTGTTCCTGTAGGGGAATCAAAACCTGTAATCTTTGGCAGATAGTAAAGTTCAGAATACCAGTTGAGGACTTCGTCAAAGTCAGCCGCAGTTTCACTTGCCCACCAGCTTCCCTTGTAATAGACAACAGGGCGGAGTGCTGCCGGTACTGCCTTGAAAATTGAAACCCAGATTAAATTTCTTTCTATGCTTTTTGAAAGACTTGCAGTGCTTTCGAGTTCCGGACAGTTTTTCTTGAAGTCGCCCGTATAGCGTCCCAGAAGTTTGATTCCGTTTATTTTATCGTACTTTTTTGTAAATGACATGTCAGAAACATAACTGTAGTTTCCCCATGAAGTGTCAGAAAGCGTTGCTGTAAAATCGGCCTGTTCGGTAAAGATTCGCGGCAGTGTGAGAAGGGCTTCATTGTGTTTGTCTTTAAGCGGAACCTCACTGCGCTCGTTAAATGCAGCCGGTGTATATTCGTAGCCGCCGTAAAGTGCAGGGGAACCCATAAGAGTATGTCCGTTGAAAGAAACTGTATTTGGGTAGAAGACAAAACCTTCCATTGCAGAAGCAATCTGCGGCAGATCTTTGCAGATGTCGTTGAAGTAAGAACTTTCTGCGCGGTCCAGCATTAAGATAATTACATTCTGCTTTTCTTTTGACAGATTGAATTTTGTTCCGAAAGTTTCGCCTGATTGTCCTGATTCACTTATTCTTTTAAAGTCAGCGTAATCTGAATTTATTTTGAATACATTTATGCATGTCAAAACAGAAAGTGCAATAACGGAAACGCACGCAATGCTTGAACAAAGTTTTTTCTTTTTGAGTGTCATTACAAATACTGCCGCAACGGACAGAACTGCAAGAACAGCAAGGTTTGCAAGAATAAACATTTTTGAAGGAGAAACAAGTCCCTCAATGAACGTAAGTGTTGCGTCCATTGAACCGTAATCTCCTACAAAAATATAGGCGTCAGCTATTCCGCAGTAAAGTAAAACTGAATACACTGCACAAAGTATAGTCTGAATTCTTTTTCCAAAAAGAAAGAAAATACAAAGTGACCAGAAAATAAAAACGCCGAAACTCTGCCAAAAGGAAGTCTGTAAAAATGCTGCAGGGTTTGTATAAGAGTCAATGTTTGAAAATTCCTGAACAGAAGAAGATATAATGGCCGAAGGAACTGCAAGACCAAACAGTATGCAAAGTGCTGCGGCTGTAAAAATAAATGTTTTTATTCTTAGGGCTGAATTCTGCGCAATCGGTGTCATAAAGCGGTTGTAAATAAAATTTATAAACTTTATGTAAATTGGAAGAGGAATGAGCGCCAGAAGAGCCATCGTGACCAGCAGACGTTTCTTTAAGGAAGCCCCGCCGTCATAGATGAACATAATGAATACAGAAACAAAAACAATCGCCGAGCACATAAGAATGTAAAGTATTTTGAGCGGGTTTTTGAGTTTATAGAAAACATTTTTTACAAGTGAAAAAACGTTGTTCATCGTCCAGTAAAGTACAAGACCTGCGGGACTGTTATAAAGAATTACAAGAAAGAGAAGAGCCATTCCGTAAATCTGAACTTTTTCGCGAGGTTCGTGACCTTTTGAATAAATGGCTCCGGCAATGCAGTTTATTACAGTCATTGCTATAGGAAGAATATTTATGCTGAACGAACCTATTGAAAAAACAGCGTCTGGCTTTCCCATGTCTTTTATAAAAAGAAACGGCATTCCCTGAAGGGCCGGCAGTGAAGACAGACATGAATAGGCCGCCATAAAAAACGGAATCTGGATAAGAAGACCAAAACTGGAACGCAGGGCCATCATAGGGTGGTAATGATTCTGTGCGTAAAAAGTACTCAGTATCATGTACTGCTCGTCACCAGTGAAGGCTTCCTTGATTCTTTTTATTCCGGGTTTAAGTTTAAGCTGGATTTTGCGTTCTGTTTCCTGCCAGCGTTCTGCAACAATGTAGAGCGGAAGGCACAAAAGCGTTACAGTAAGGCTTACTCCTATAACAGCAATTCCGGTGTTGGAAAATGCTTTGTCAAAAAGTTTGAATGCAATTTCTATAACCTGAACAAGCGGGTACAGGATTACCGAATAAAGTATATTTGCAAAGGACATTAAATTCTCCTGATTCAGACCAGTGTAATTGGCGGTCTTTTTTTTACGAACGTATTTCAGGAACGCTGGAGATTCCATCGTTCCTGAAAACTTCAGTTGCTACGCAACTGGTTTTATTTACGTGTGCACTTAAGCGCACTAATTGAACTCAATCGCAAGTTGATACTTGCTCAATCGTTCAATTTTAACGAACGTATTTTAAGGACGATATTAAATTATTTTAACACATTTTTAACATCTTAACAAGATTGTAAAATGTCAAGCAGTTTTTTTGCTGCATTTTCATAAGTGTAAGTTTCAAGAACTTCATCCGGTGAAGATACCGGTTCTTTTAGAAGATCAGAAATGCTGCAGTCAGTGCGGTCTGCGTCTATATAATGGGCTGATGTTCCGTAAATTCCGGGAAGACTTGCAGATTTTGAAATTACAGCTGGAGTTCCGCAGCAAAGGGCTTCAAGAGGCGGAATTCCGAAGCCTTCGTAGTATGACGGGAAAATAAAAGCCGCGGCATTCTGCATAAGGCATTTTACCTGCGCGTCAGAAACGTATCCCAGAAGTGTAACGTTTTTGAGTGTCTGGAGGTCTTTTAGTTCAGGCGGAACAAGACCCGATATTGCTTTACCCGAAACTGCAAAATGTTCTTCGGGGTGTTTTTTTGCATATTCAGCAATCCACCTGAGATTTTTTCTTTTGGAAAGACTGCCCAGTGTAAAATAATAGCTGCCTTTTTTAAGCGAAGGGAATTTTTCAAATACTGTTCCGTCAGGAATTATGTCTTTGAAATGTTCCCAGCCGTTTGGAATAATTTTAATTTTTTCATCCGGAACATTGTAAGCTTTTTTTATTCTTGCGGCGCTGAATTCTGAAACTGTCAGAACTTTTTTTGCATTTTTTGCAATGTTCCTGTAGTTGAGCCTGCAGTAAATTTTAATGAGTTTGTCTTTAAAACCGGCAAAATCTTTCGGAAAGTCCTTTGCGTAAATATCATGTAAAAATGCAAAGCCGCAGTATTTGCCCAACGGAGCCGTGTTTGAAAAATTAAGCCCGGTTGCCTTAAGTTTTTTGCATGCACCTTTAAAATAAAAAAGGTCCCAGAGAGGAAAAGAGCGAATCTGTTTTTCTGAAATCACAATGTGAATATTTTTGTATTCAGGGAAAACTTTTGCATTTGCTGGAATATAAATGGAAATATCTTCGTCTTTTATACACTTATCCATTCTTGCAAGAACTTCCCATGCAAAGCGTTCTATTCCGGTAAGATTGCGGCACAGAAAGTTTCCGTTGATTAAAATTCTGTTCATTCCATTCAGTCCCTGCTGTAGAGGTCGCGTGTGTAAACTTTGTCTTTTACATCAAGCAGATCTTCTGTCATTCTGTTTGCAATAATAACGTCGCATGTTTTTTTGAAAGCGTCCAGGCTGCGTTCAATTTTTGAATTGAAGAATGTGTCTTCTTTGCATGTGGGTTCGTAAACTATAACAGGAATGCCGCGTGCCTTTATTCTTTTCATTACACCCTGAATTGAACTCTGTCTGAAGTTGTCGCTGTTTGCCTTCATTGTAAGCCTGTAGATTCCGACTGTGGACGGTTTTTTTGCAATTACCTGTGAAGCAATGAAATCTTTTCTGGTTATATTTGAGTCTACGATTGCCTGTATAAGATTCTGCGGAACATCACTGTAATTTGCAAGAAGCTGTTTTGTGTCTTTTGGCAGGCAGTATCCGCCGTAACCGAACGACGGGTTATTGTAGAAGTTCCCTATTCGTGGGTCAAGGCTTACACCTTCTATGATGGACTTTGTGTCAAGTCCGCGTGTTTCGGCATAGGTGTCAAGTTCGTTGAAGTATGCGACCCTTAACGCCAAGTATGTGTTTGCAAAAAGCTTTATTGCTTCGGCTTCAGTGCAGTGAGGGTAAAGAACCTGTATTTCTTTTTTGATTGCACCTGACTGCAGAAGACCGGCAAATATCTTTGCTTTTTCTTTCATTTTTTCATCATCTTTTGAATAACTTACGACTATGCGTGACGGGTAAAGATTGTCGTAAAGAGCATGTCCTTCGCGCAGAAATTCCGGTGAAAAGAGAATGCTTTTGTATCCGGTTGCTTTAATGAGTTTTTCTGTGTATCCGACAGGGACTGTTGATTTTATTACGACAGTTGCTTTTGAACCGCATTCAATCACTTCTTTGAGAACTGCTTCTACAGAAGAAGTGTCAAAATAATTTTTTTCGGGGTCGTAGTTTGTGGGTGTGGAAATAATTACGAAGTCTGCCTGTTTGTATGCAGCCTTTCCGTCGGTAAGGGCAGTAAGGTCAAGTTTTTTTTCTGAAAGGTATTCTTCTATTTCTTTGTCTGCTATTGGTGATTTTTTTGAATTGATTAATTCAACTTTTTCTTTGATTATGTCTACTGCAAAAACAGTATTGTTCTGTGCAAGAAGTATTGCGTTTGAAAGTCCGACGTATCCTGTTCCGGCGACTGCGATTTTCATAAAAGCCTCCATGCACATAGAATAGTACATAAAGGCTTTTTTTTCAATCTTGAACCATTAGCTTACTGACATTGCTGTCAACATTTTTTTTTCATATTCTATTGACTTGAAGTGATGTAATATTTATATTGATTTTAAGGTTTCCGAATAATCGGTAACCTTAAAGTAATTTTCCGGTGACTTCGGTTGCTTTCGGACGGTATTTTTTTATGTCAAAAAAGACAGACACAAAAGAAAAAATTATTCTAGCAGCTTTCTCATTTTATAAAAATCCGTCTATGGAAAAAGCGTCCCTGTCAAAAATAGCTGCACGTGTGGGAATAACAAAGGCTGCAATTTACAAACATTTTTCGGGCAGGGAAGATCTTGAACGCGCAATGTCTGACTATATTTATGACACAACCCAGGCCGAACTGGCAGCCCTCAGAAAAAAAGATCCCGACCTTCTTTCAAGGGAATCAATGGCGGCAATTGCAGAATTTTTTGTATCGCATATTGAATTCCTGTCATTTTTTATAATGAGTTCGCCCTGCATTTCTGTAGACACACTTCTCTTGGAATTCAAGCGGCATGGTGTAGAAGGACTCGATGATGTTATCGGCGCAGACTGTTTCATCAAAAGCATGCCCAAATACATTACATGCATTTTTGTCTGCACAACCTTTGTGCCTTTTATTCTTGGCAGAAAAGGTGGACGTGTTAATTCGTGTTCGCAGGATGACCGTTCATTTTCTTCAGGGCTTGCAGATCTTGTATACAGGGGCGCAGGGTTTATTCCATCGGATGAAAAAAGACTTGTCGAACTTGATGAACTTTGTATAAAAGATATTGGCGGTCTTGCACCGGTAGACAGAATATTAAAGGCTTTGTCCGGTGTTATTGCAAAAAATGGATTTACTGGAGTGACAGTAGAAGCAATTGCACAGGAACTTGGAATGGCAAAAAGCAGTCTGTATACATGGTTCAGCAATAAATCTGAAATGATTATTACGCTTATCCGCAATGAAATGGGTTCTATGATTTCTTTTGTTAACCGCAATTTGTCTTTTGTAAATGAGCCGCAGGAAAAAATATATGTTCTTTTGAAAACCTGTCTGGAATATCTTATTGCACGCCCAGAAACCCTTGATGTATTCAAGTGGATTCAGCTTCAGAATATAAAAATATTTCCTGAAGGTCATATTTGTGAGGGAGTTGAAAATCTGGTCAGGCTTTCCAGATTAATAGAAAAAAACAGAAAAGTTGTATGTTCTGATATGTCGCCTTTTTATATTCCGTGGCTTTTTTCCATGTCGGTTTTTGTTGTTGTGCAGGGGCGCATACACAGGTTTTCAAAAGAAACAATGTGCGGTATTTTAAGGATTTTGTTTTTCCTTGTCTGCGGCGGTGTTGAATTTAGAATTAGTAATTTTAATACAGATATAATTGGTGAGATTAAATAAAATAGGGGGTTAAAATGAAAAAATGTATTTTAACGGCGGCTCTGTTTGCAGCTGCAGTTTGTTTGTGCCAGGCTCAGTCAGACAAAGATGAACAGACTGTAACTCTTACAGAAGATTCTGCCGTGGCATATGCACTTGAAAACAGTCTTTCAATAAAAAGTTCCGCAATAGATCTTGAAATAAAAAAACGTGTTGGCGACAATGCGTGGAATGTTCTTCTGCCAACTGTTCAGGCAAGCGGAACCTTGTCGCGTTCAGGAACTTCAAGCTATTCTTCTATGGAAGCCGCAGCACAGAGCGCACTTCTTTCTGCAAGAGTCGGTGCTTTGGAAAAAGGAAGTTCTCTTCCTGTTGAGAGACAGGCAGCCTTTTACAACCAGATTCTTGGCGGAATGGGTTACGAAGACACTGAAAGCGGCCACTGGACAACAATAGGAAACCTTGGTGTAAGCTGGAACTTAAGTCTTGCTTACATTGGCCAGATAAAAGCGGCAAAGGCAGACTACGAAGGCGGAAAAATCACTTACGAAAAGTCAGTGCGTGAAACTGAAGTTAATGTAAGAAAATTATTTTACGGGCTTCTATTGCAGCAGGAAAATATCCGCATACAAAAAACATCTTTGGAAAATGCAAGACTGCGCGCTGTTCAGACAGAAACAAATTTCAAAAACGGTCTTGTTCCCGAACTGTCAATGCTTCAGGCTCAGGTCTCCTACGAAAACAAGCGTCCTGAAGTAGAGCAGGCCGACCGTCTTTTAAGGCAGCAGCTGGACACCTTTGCGTTTATCATAGGACTTCCCGTAGGAACAAGCATAGTCCTTGACGGAAGCATTGAGCCTGAATACGTTGATGTGGATGTAGACACACTTATCCAAAAATATTCAGCTTCAAGCCTTGATATAAAAAACCTTGACGCAACAATCAGTTCGTTAAAAGACAATCTTTCTGCAATAAATTTGAGTTCGTATACACCGGCACTTGCACTGAACTATTCGCTTCAGCCTGCACTTATTTACGGACTGGACTTTGACAGATACACAGATGCAGACAACTGGAATGACAGCAATTCTTTTTCTATAACACTTGCGTGGAATCTTACAAATCTTCTGCCGTGGTCGTCAAACAGACAGAATGCAAAGAATATTGAGTCCAATATTAAAAAACTTGAACTCAGCCGCGAGATGGCTGTAGAAAATCAGAAGGTAGAAGTAAGAAAAGCCGTTGACACTCTTACACAGGCCAGACAGCAGATAGACGCAATGGGACGCAATATCAAACTTGCCCAGCGTTCGTACGAAATGACAATGCGTTCCTACAGAAACGGAACAACAGAACTTCTTGACGTTAGGGATGCAGAGTCACAGCTTGACCAGGCAAAACTGGGGCTTGCAAACCAGAAATTCAATTACATAAGCGCGCTTCTTGACCTTGAGAAAACGCTTAACATAAATTTGACATCCGCAAAAAATGAGGGAGGCAATAAATGAAATACTCTGATAAAAAAAATGCGGCTTTGATTACCGTATTAAGTGCAGCCGGAATAATCTTCTGTGTTTCGGCCGTATCATGCAAACCAAAACAGGCAGCCCCTGCAGCAGGTGAAGAAACAGAAACAATGTTTGCCGTAAACACTTATAAAACTTCGGAAGGAAGTCTTGATGAATATCTTGAATTCGGCGGTGATGTTTCTTCTGTTTCATCAGTAGACGTTCTGCCTGACATGGCCGGAAAAATTGCAAGGATTCTTGTTTCTGTAGGAGACATGGTTCAGAAAGACCAGATCATCGCTTACGTAGATGCAAGCCGTCCAGGAATGAACTACAGCGCAAGTCCGGTCAAGGCACCGATTTCCGGAAGGGTTACTTCTTTTGCTCCTACGGTAGGAACAATGGTATCGCAGTCCATGTCAATTGCAAAGATTGCAGACACTGACGAACTTCAGATAAAAGTAAATGTTGCCGAGCGTTTCATAAGCCGCATATCAGACGGTCAGACTGCAGTCGTTACATTCGATGCTTACCCGGGTGTTTCCTTTACTGCAAAGGTTTTTGAAGTAAGCCCTGTACTTGATACTACAACAAGAACCATGGCAATAAAACTCCGTGTTGAACCTGCAGACCCCAGAATACGCGTGGGAATGTATGCGCGCGTAAGGCTTGTTACAAATACCCGCAAAAATGCAATTGTAATTCCTGAAGCATCAGTTGTTACACGCAACGCAAAAGACAATGTATTTATAATTGTACCTGCAGCATCAGAATCAGAAAAACCTACTGTTAGGATATCAGAAATCACGCGCGGAATTTCTGTTGACGGCCGCACAGAAGTAATTTCCGGAATTACTGCCGGAGACGAAATTGTCGTTAAAGGACAGGGCCTTCTCAATGACGGCTCTACCGTAAATATCATTTCTGTTTCTGACAGCCTTTGAAGATTTACTCATGACTTTTTTACAGGAGAGTATAAAAAATCCGCCGAAATGGCGTCGGCTTTTTTAACTTAACGTTCGCTTTGCAAACGTTCTTATTAACTGTACATTCTCACTTTGTTGCGAATGTACAAAAAAAGTCATTCCTAAATCTGAAGATTTACTCATGACTTTTTTAAGGAGAATAAATGACTTTTTCTGAAAAATGCGTAAATAAGCCTACAACGACTTTGCTTACGTTTATTATAATGATCGCACTCGGAATATTCTGTACGTTCAGTCTTCCGGTTGATATGTTTCCTGACATGACGCTTCCGTACATGGTTGTTTATACAAATTACAGAAACGCCGGTCCTGAAGAAGTAGAGCAGAGTGTTACAAGAACAATGGAAAGCACTCTTTCGGGACTGAGCGGACTCAAAACAATGCAGTCACAGTCTCATTCCGGTTTAAGCCTTGTCTTTCTTGAATTTGATTACGGAACAAACCTGGACAGTGCTTCCAACGAGATAAGGGACAAAATAGATCTTGTGCGCGGTTATCTTCCTGATGATGCAGAAGCGCCTATTACCATTAAAATGGATCCTTCCATGATGCCTATCATGATGCTCAGTGTTCAGGGTGAGCGTACTCCGGAGGAACTCAGAAAATTTGCAGAAGATGTTGTCCAGCCAAAACTGGAACAGGTAGACGGTGTTGCTTCTGCAAACGTAATAGGCGGCCGCGAAAAGTCAATCAATGTTGATATTCCGCGTGACAGACTTGAAGCTTACGGACTTTCAATTTCTACTGTTGCACAGATGATTGGTGCTCAGAATATTCAGAGTTCGGGCGGTGTAATTACAAGCGGCGACACAAACTATACGATAAAAACAAACGGCAAGTACAAGAGCCTTGAAGATATTAAAAATACTGTAATTACTTACAAAGCCGCGGCTTCTGACGGATTCAGCGTACCGGCTCTTCTTACAGTGCGCCTTCGGGACATAGCGGACGTCTATGAAGGCTACAAAGACCAGAGTACTCTTGCTTATCTTAACGGACAGCCGAGTGTTATGCTCAATATTCAGAAACAGAGCGGAAAGAATTCTGTAACTGCTGCAAAAAATGCACGCAAGGCTATTGATAAAATCCGCAAAGAACTTCCGGGTGATATTCAGATTATAGAAACAAACAATACTACTGACATTATTGAACAGACAATTTCTGAAGTTGTAACATCCGTTATTCAGGGTGCGCTTCTTGCAGTTGCTGTTCTGTTCATATTCCTAAGATCCCTCAAGAGTACGTTTATTATCGGACTTTCAATTCCGATTTCGGTTTTCATAACCCTTATGCTCATGTACTTCAAGGGAATTTCAATCAACATAATTTCTATGGCAGGTCTTCTTCTTGGAATAGGAATGCTTGTTGACAACTCAATTGTTGTTCTTGAAAATATTTATTCTTACAGACAGCGCGATGCAAAGCCCAAGGTTGCTGCAATTCTTGGCTCGCAGGAAATGATTTCATCTATCACTTCAAGTACGCTGACATCAGTCTGTATCTTCCTTCCTATGCTTTTGTTCCAGAAAAAACTGGGCATGATGGGACAGCTGTTCAATAACCTTGCTTATACAATTATTTTCTCTCTGCTTTGTTCTCTGGTTGTTGCCATTGCACTTGTTCCTGTTTTGTGTTCAACATATCTTCCTATAGATAAAATTGTTGACGACGGAAAGAAAGGCTTTGCTTACGGAATTAACCGTGCATTCAATAAGTTCTTCTATAATCTGGACAATGCTTATGCACGCGGCGTTAAGTTCGTGCTCAGGCACAAAAAGCCGTTTATTCTTACGCTGGTTGTTTTGTTTGTAGTTTCGGTTTTCTCAATAAAATTTATCGGCTTTATTTTTATGCCGGAATCAGCATCGAATTCTGTTACACTGAACTTTGAACTTCCGAAGGGAACACCTCTTGAAATTACAGAAGAAACCGTACGCGAAATGGAGCAGATTGCAGGACAGGAACTTAAAGGTGTTAAGTATACTTCGGTTACTGTCGGTGGCGGCGGCCTGTTCTCTTCAAGTTCTGACACAAACCAGGGTTCAATTACATTCTCTCTTTATTCTTCAGAAGAAAGACAGGAAGGCTGGGATAACGAAAAGTCTGCAAAGGCAAAACTCAGAAAATACTTTAATTCGTTCCCTGGCGCAACGCTCAGTTTTGGAAGCAATATGAACAGTGCTTCCAGCGGCGGACTAAGCATTAATATCCGCAGTGATGATCTTGATCTTGTACGCTCAACGGCTGCCCAGATAGAAGAAGTCTTGAAAACAAAAGGCCAGGATGTCGTAACAGAAGCTTCAAGTGATATAGAAAGCGGACTTCCGCAGGCCGAAATTATTGTTGACCGCGAAAGAATGTATGAACTTGGACTGAATATTTACAACGTTGGTGCAGAAATCAACGCGGCCATTAACGGAACAACTGCCAGCCGCTATACAGAAAAAGGCGATGACATCGATGTAATAGTCCGTCTTTCCGAAAAGGACAAAAACAAACTGGCAGACCTTGACCAGATTTCTGTCGTTAACGCACAGGGACAGCGCATTCCGCTTTCAAGCTTTGCACGTTATGAAGAAAATCTTGCTCCGGTTTCTATTTTGCGTGAAGACCAAGCGCGTATTGCCCATGTTACTGCAAAACCTGTTTCGGGTCTTTCGCTTGATAAAGTTCAGTCGCAGGTAATGAAACTTATAAATGACAATATTCCTAAGGATGAAGGAGTTACAATTTCATTCAGCGGTGACTATGAAGATATGATTGATGCCGTTTCTAACTTTTCGCTAATTATCCTTATGGCGGCGGCACTCGTATTTGTTGTCATGGCAAGTCAGTTTGAATCTCTTGTAGATCCATTTATTGTTATTCTTACAATACCGCTTTCGTTCATCGGTGTTATAGCAATTTATGCAATTACCGGTGAACAGCTTAACATTATTACCGTAATGGGAATGCTTGTTCTTGTCGGAACAATAGTCAATAACGGAATTGTTCTGGTTGACTACACGAATCTTTTAAGAAAGAGAGGCTACAATCTCGAAGAAGCGTGTGTTGAAGCCGCAAGAAACAGATTGCGCCCGATTCTTATGAGTACGCTTACAACAGTTATTTCCCTTGCACCAATGGCTTTCTTTCCGGGTGAAGGTTCATCAATGATGCAGCCTATAAGCCTTACGGTTTTTGGAGGAATGACGTTCGGTTCCCTTATGACGCTTTTCCTTATGCCCGCTATTTACTGCATAGTAAATTCACGCCGCATGAAGAGTGCACAGAAGAAGGCTGCAAAGAAAGCAGAAGCTGACCAGAGAAAGATAGAAGCCTATGACAAGGCTCATTCACAGAAAACGGAGTAGGTTATGCAGGAAAATGTAAATGATTCAAGTTCAAAAAATCTTGTTCGCATAGAAATTATCTGCTCGCAGGCGCTGGAGGAAGACTTTAATGAGGAATTCAAAAACGCAGGTGTTGCAAAACGTTACACAAAAATTTCGCCGGTAATGGGCGCCGGCTACAGTAATCCTCATCTTGGAGATGCAGTCTGGCCACAGCTCAACTTAATGTACATAATATACTGTGACGACGACGAGGCAAAAAAGATTCAGGATATTGTAGTAAAGTTAAGAAAACTTTTCATAACAGAAGGAATCGCCTGTTTCATCGGCCGCGGAACAGAAGTGTAATAACAAGGGGGCTGTCTCAAAAGTGATACAACCCCTTGTTTGTTTGTTTTGTCAGTCAGAATTTTCCTGATATTACTGCTTCACGAAGGCATTTATTGATGCGGGTCTGGTATCCTTTTCCTGTTGCTTTCATCATTGCCAAAAGATCGGCATCAAGTTTTATGGATATTAAAATTTTTTTTGGAGTAATATCAAAATATTCTTTATGGTATGGAACAAATTCCTGTAATTCTTCTTTTGAAAATTCAGGAGAATCCTCATCGTATACTATTGGGGTCTTTTCAATTTCTGCAATTCGTTCAGCCGTTAATTTTTTTGATGTAATCATAATAAACTTCCTTTAAGTTATTGTCTGCTTTTTGAGCTGAGATAATTCTTATTCGCTCTCTTTCTGTAAAGGTCGTAACAAGAACCAATAGACCATTTAGGCAACCAACACCGTTCCATCTGTCAAATAAATATTTACAACAAAACAAATAGGCTTCCCTGCGGGGAAGCCTATTTGTTTTGTCAGTCAGAATTTATTAATTATTTTCTTCCTGCGTAATTGCTGTCAATCCACTTAAGGTATTCCCCGGACTGAACGCGTTCAATCCATTCCTTATGTGAAAGATACCATTTTACGGTAAGGGTAAGGCCTTCTTCAAAAGTCATTTTTCTTTCCCAACCGAGTTCTTTCTTTATCTTTGCGCAGTCAATTGCATATCTTGCATCGTGGCCGGGTCTGTCCTTTACATGAACAATTGTTTTTCTTACATCATCAGCGTTAAGGCCTGCTTCTTTGGCTGTAAGCTCAATGAGTTTGTCCAAAAGCTTAATGTTCTGCCATTCGTTTTCGCCACCGATATTGTATTTCTGACCTGTAATTCCGTCTTTGACAATCTGCCAGACAGCGCGGTTGTGATCTTCTACATAAATCCAGTCGCGTATATTCTTGCCTTCACCGTAAACAGGAAGATTCTTTCCTTCCTGCATGTTCAGAATCATAAGCGGAATAAGCTTTTCGGGGAACTGGTACGGACCGTAATTGTTTGTACAGTTAGAAAGCGTAATAGGAAGTCCGTAAGTGTGGTAGTATGCCATAACAATATGATCACTGGAAGCCTTGCTTGCCGAATACGGTGAGCGCGGATCATAAGGAGTTGTTTCTGTAAAATATCCAGTTTCTCCGAGGGAACCGTAAACTTCATCAGTAGAAATATGGTGAAAAAGAACATCGTCACGCTGGTTGTCCAAAGACACGTTCCAGAATTTTCTGGCAACATCCAGAAGTGTATATGTTCCCATAATGTTGGTTTTAATAAATGCTTCAGGTCCCAGAATTGAACGGTCAACATGGCTTTCTGCCGCAAAATGAATTACGGTGTCTATATCATACTGTTTGAAGATGCGCTCAATGGCACTTCTGTCACAGATGTCGGCTTTTTCAAAGAAATATCTTGTTCCGCCGAATGCCTTTTGCACACCTGAAAGATTATCTGGATTTCCTGCGTATGTAAGGCAGTCAACGTTAACGATGCGTCCGTCAAATCCTGAATCCATAAATTCCCTGCTGCCGGTAGCACTCTGGCCGAACATATAGTTAATGAAATTGCTTCCGATAAATCCGCATCCACCTGTAACAAGTATATTCTTAAGTTTTCTGTCAGACATAAATTCCTCCAAAGAACAGTTTATTTTAGAGCCTTACTTTATTTCAAAGCGCGGGCTTTTGATGAATTTCTCAAGGCTTTCTTCCCATGACGGAATCTTTATCCTGAGTGCATTCTGAATTTTGCTTTTGTCAAGAACAGAATATGCCGGGCGTTTTGCCGGAGTCGGGTATTCTTCTGTAGTGCAGGGGTTAACTGAACAGTCAGACTGAATGCGTCCGAATCTTTTTCCAAGTTCATAAATTCTGCGTGCAAATTCGAACCACGTAGTTTCGCCCAGGTTTGTAAAATGATACACTCCATACGGAATTGCAGATTTTTTTCCAAAAAGTCCCGGTGCTTTGTCAGAAGTTTCTATTATTTTAATGATAGCTGCAGCAAGATCCATAGCGCATGTCGGAGTTCCCTTCTGGTCAGAAACTACATTAAGGGCATCGCGGTCATTCATAAGTTTTGTCATTGTGTAGACAAAGTTTTTGCCGTCAAACCCGTAAAGCCACGCTGTTCTTAGAATATAATACTGCGTCATTTCCTTTTCTACAGCATCTTCACCTGCAGCTTTTGTAACACCGTACACGCCCAGAGGCTTTTTTTCCATAGTTTCTGTATATGGAACAGAACCTGTTCCGTCAAACACGTAGTCAGTAGAAATGTGGATAAGCTTTGCACCGATTTTTCTTGTGGCACGGGCAATATTGCGCGGACCGTCTTCGTTAAGAATTTTTGCAAGTTCCGCATCTGATTCTGCCTTGTCTACGGCAGTGTAGGCTGCACAGTTGATTACCCATGTAATTTTTTCAGGAACCTTTCCGTTGCTTGCAGTGCGTCCGGTGCAACCGGCAGAAGTGTCGTGACTGTCTGCAAAGTTCAGCAGAGCCTGGGGGTCGCTTATATCTACATCGCGGTCACTTCCCACCCAGGAAATATGTTTTTCGGTAATCTGTCGGGCTATTTCGCTTCCGAGCATACCTTTGCTTCCGATAAGCCAAATCATAGTAAACCTCTTATTTGCCAATCCATTTTGCGTTCAAATCAAAATATTTTTCACTTGTATTGAATGAAGGATGTTTCTTGTCTTTTTCAGAAAGAAGCGGTTCCAGTCCCGGTGCAATCTTGTCCCATTCAATTCCAACAGTGGCATCGTTCCACATTATTCCGCCTTCATCTTCTGGATGGTAAAAGTCCGTGCACTTGTATGCAAACACTGCATGTTCACTCAAAACATAAAAACCGTGCGCGAATCCTTCAGGAATATAGAACTGGTTCTGCTTTTCTGCATCGAGTACGACACCGTAATATTTTCCAAAAGTCGGTGAACCGTTTCTGAGATCTACAGCAACATCATAAACCTTGCCTTCAACTGCGCGCACTAATTTTCCCTGCGGATGTTTTGTCTGAAAGTGAAGTCCTCTCAGAACTCCTTTGGAACTTGAAGACTGGTTGTCTTGCACGAATTTCATGCAAAGGCCTGCTTCAAAAAAATCCTTTTCGCTGTATACTTCAAAAAAGTAACCGCGGTTGTCACCAAATACTTTGGGCTGTACTTCGTAAAGTCCTTCAATAAAACATTTTCTGAATTCAAAAGCCATTTTAGTTCTGCTCCGCAATAAATTTAAGATATTCACCGTAACTGGTTTTGTAACCGGCTGCAAGTTCCAGAAGCTGTTCTTTGTTTATCCAGCCGTTTCTGTATGCAATTTCTTCAAGGCAGCTTACGTACATACCCTGGCGCTTCTGTATTGTGGCAATAAAGTTTGATGCTTCAAGAAGCCCGTCGTATGTTCCCGTGTCAAGCCAAGCCATTCCGCGTCCCATAAGTTCTACCTTAAGCTTTTTTTCGTCAAGGTAAGCATTGTTTACCGCAGTAATTTCTATTTCACCGCGTGCAGAAGGTTTAACATTTTTTGCAATATTGATTACCGAATTGTCATAAAAATAAAGTCCCGGAACAGCGTAATTTGACTTTGGCTTTGCTGGCTTTTCTTCAATTCCGAGTGCAGTTCCGTTTTTGTCAAATTCAACAACACCGTAAGCAGTCGGGTCTTTTACAAAATATCCGAAAATAACGGCGCCGCCATCAGTGTTTACTTTCTTTACAGCAGACTTGAGTGTGCTTGTAAAAGACTGGCCGTAGAAAATATTGTCTCCCAGAACAAGAGCCACGCTGTCATTTCCGATGAATTTTTCACCTACAATAAATGCGTCTGCAAGTCCGCGCGGCTTATCCTGAACAGCATATTCTATTTTCATTCCAAGCCATGAACCGTCACCAAAAAGTTCCTTGAAAAGCGTAATGTCGCGCGGGGTAGAAATAACAAGAACTTCCTTTATCTCCGAAAGCATGAGTACGCTCATCGGGTAGTAAATCATGGGCTTGTCATAAAGCGGAAGAATCTGCTTTGAAACAGCCTTTGTTATAGGGTATAGACGGGTTCCAGAACCACCTGCAAGAATAATTCCTTTCATAAAATTTCTCCAATGTAAGGTAAAGGTATAAAATAAGATTACTGTGTCTGTTATTTTCCAGACCGGAGTTTTGCCATTGCTTCGGGGTCATTTCTTATGTTTTTGAGTGCATTCAAAAGGAACGCCAGGAACACAGAAATAAACGCTGCTGCAAAAGTAATGATTATGCACAGTGTACCGCGGCTTGGTCCAGATTTCTGGTCGGGAACGGATGCATGCTCGAGAACCTGCAGAATGGGTGTTTCGCTCTGCATTTCTACTTTAAGAAGTTCATACTGGGTTTTCATCTGCTTGTAAACTTCTGTCTGAGCGGTAATTTCCATTTCAATTCTGGTTGTTTCCATTGTAATTGACGGAATATTAAAGCCTGAATAACCCTGTGCTTCTGTTTCAAGATTCATTATCTGTGAACGCAGACGTTCAATTTCTGAATAGGTGGAAGTAATATTTTTTTCAAGGTTTTCCTTTTTGATTTCATTTTTGTCTACGCCCAGTTCACGGAATCTTTTTTCCATGTAGGAAACAGCATATTCCACGACCTCGCATGCAAAGTTCGGGTCAATGTCGGTAAAACTTATTGAAAAAACACCGCTGTCTTCGTCAAAACTGGCAACCAGCTTTTTCTTGAGGACTTTACGGCTTTCGGTCCTTACGTGTTTTTCGATTTTCCACTTGTTTATAAGGTTAAATTCATCAACAATCGAGTCCAAAAAAGAATCTGTTCCAGCAAGATAAGTTGCAAGGCTTGAATAGGAAATTCCGCCGCCTGAAGAAGAAAGATTGATTCCCGCAAGGCTTGCAAGGCTTGACATAGAAGAACTCACTCCGCCCCCGGTTGTGTCATTTATAAGAAGCAGGGCTTTCGGCGTGTATTCATTCGGTAAAAAGGATTTTTCTGCCGGAAGCTTAAGTGAAATAACCGAAATTGTAACCGCAAAAATCATTGCAGCAACTGTTGTAATAATAATGAGCAGCTTGTAGTGCAGAAGAACTGCAAAAAGGTCAATCAGGCTGATTTCGTCATCGGTTGTGTTCTGTGACTGTATCTCTTCATTCATAATGTTTCATTATAAATGAAATTTCTGTCATGTTCAATGGTACAGTCTGTTTTGCGCGCCAATTTTTTTACATTTGTAGAATATATATTACTTTAGATATGTGCATTTGCCAGCTACTTCCATAATAGGGCTGTTTTGCGTTATACTTTAAAGATATGAATATGGAAGCTTTTGTACTCGGATGCGGCGGCATGATGCCTCTTCCTTACAGACATCTTACATCGGTTCTTTTGAGAAGGGACGGTGATTTGTTTTTATTCGACGGTGGTGAAGGAACCCAGGTTTCTTTAAGGCGGCTCAACTTAAAATGGAAGAAAATAAATGCCATTTTTGTTTCACACACGCATGCAGACCACGTAACCGGTCTTCCCGGAATTCTTATGCTTTCATCTCAGGTTGAACGTACGGAGCCCCTTTACATATTCGGTCCGCCAAAAATTGCAGAATATATAGAAACAAGCCGCCGCGTTTTGGATATGTACATCAATTATCCCATTATAGTAAAAGAAATTACAGAACCAGGTGCAGTTTATTCCGGTGACGGCTTTTACGTAAGGGCTTTTCCCCTTGAGCATACAAAGACATGTGTAGGATATACACTCGAAGAACTTGACCGCCCCGGTGAATTCAATCCGGAACAGGCACAAAAACTCAATGTTCCAAGGGGACCGCTTTGGGGAAAGCTTCAGCACGGTGAATCTGTTGTCAACGCAGACGGGATAACCGTTTCGCCGGAACAGGTTGTAGGTAAAAACCGCAGTGGCCGCAAATTCAGTTTTGTTACGGACACGCTTTATCTTCCTTCCATTGCAAAGGAAGTTATGGGCAGCGACCTTCTTATCTGTGAAGGAATGTTTGCCGACGACTGTTCTGACCAGGCAAAAGAAAAAAAACATATGACTGCACGCCAGTCTGCCACAATTGCCAGGGATGCCAAAGTAAAACGTTTTGCAATGATACATTACAGCCCAAGATACAATGACAGGGAACTTGAAACTCTTCTTTCACAGGCAAAAAAAGTTTATCCTGCCGCAGAACTTACAAAAGACAGGATGAGATTCGAGATTCCCTATGTTGAATGAGAGCATCTGCGTTTCTTCATTTACAAAAATCTATTCCGCAAAGACACGTCCTGCCTGCGATAATCTTGACTTCAGCGCGGACACGGGTTCGGTAACAGGAATTCTCGGACCGAACGGGGCAGGGAAGTCAACTCTTCTTAAAGCATTGTCAGGTGTTCATTACCCAACGTCGGGTTTTGTGTCTGTATTCGGACTTTCAGAACCCGCTCAGATTAGAAAAACTGCCGGTTTTGTTCCCGAAGTGCCGCAGTTGGACCGTTCTCTTACCGTAAAAGAAACGCTGTTTTTTGAAGCCGCGTTGTACGGTCTTGAAAAAGATGAAGCAGTTCGGTCTGTAGAAAAAGTTACGGAAGAATGTTCGCTCGGTGACGTATTTTCAAAACGGATATCTTCCCTGTCAAAGGGTTACTGCCAGCGCGTAAGTCTTGCAAAGGCTTTGTGCCATAATCCGCGTCTTTTGATTCTGGATGAATTTTCAGGCGGACTTGACCCGGCCCAGGCTGCGTCGGTAAGAAAAACGATTGCCTGTTATGCAAAAAAAAATGCGGTAATTCTTTCTACGCACAGAATAGAAGAAGCAGAACGTTTGTGTTCAAAAATATACATTCTTTCAGCCGGAACAGTTCTTGCTTCGGGAACTGCAGCAGAAATTTCTACATCATGCGGCTGTTCAACCCTGGAAGAAGCCTATCTGAAGCTTTGTGGAACAAATGCCGGCGGAGGTTCTGAAGAATGAAAGCTCTTTTCAAAAGATATGTATTTTCACTGCTTTCAAACCCGCTTTCATACATTGTCTGCGCAGTCTCGTGCCTTTACTTTTCCTTTGACTTTTTTGCCGCGGGACGTTTTTTTTCTTCTGCGGGAACAACAGATATGCGCGCTTTTTTTGCTTCCATACCAAAGGCCTGTGTTCTTGCAGTTCCGGCTCTTGCGGCGGTTCTTCCTTCGTGGAACAAAGACCTGGGACTGCCTTACGGTGAATGGACTCCTGTTTTTGCAAGAATACTTTCTGTGCTTGCAGTGCTTTCTGTTCCGCTTGTACTGTCCTGTGCAATTCCTGTAGCGGCATCTTTTTTCGGAGACGTGGAATGTGCCCAGGTTCTTTGCGGTTACCTCGGAATATGCCTTTATTTAATCTGCGCTGTCTCCCTTTGTGTATTTACGCTTTCGTTTTTCAAAAGCGGGGCTGCGGCTTTTCCGGTCTGCGCACTCTTTCTTGCCGCCGCAAACTATGCACATCTTCTGCCTCTTTACGTAAGGCTTCCTTCGTTTGCATCTTCGCTTTTAAGAAGTATTTCCTTTGCATGGAGGTTTGACACATTCGGTAAAGGAATAATTGACAGCCGTGACGTTCTGTTTTATGCGGCGGTTTCGGGCCTTTTGTACCTGTTTTCTGTCTGCGTGCAGGAATCACGGAGGGGCGGCGCAAGTCCTTTCTTCAAAAAAGAGCGCAACCTTATTTTTGCAGGTCTCGTACTTGTTCTTGCAGTTTCTCCCCGCGTTTACTTCCGTACAGATACAACAGCGTCCAAGAAATTCAGCATAAGCGCATACAGTAAAAGCCTTGTATCGCGTGTTACTGAACCTCTTTCTGTAGACTATTATTTAAGCCCGCGCCTTACATCCCTTTACCCGCAGGTTCGTGATGTAACAGACTATCTTGCATCGTACTGTTCGCTTAATCCGAAAATTTCTTTTCTTGTACACAATCCGTCAAAAAACGGTACGGCACAGAAGCTTGAGTCCGCGGGAATTGCCGGAAGAACTATTCAGACTGCAGGAGAAACCGGAACTTCTTTTGAAACTGTATATTCGGCAGTAACCTTATCTTACCTTGGTCGTACAGAAATAATTCCGTTTGTTATGGGAACAGATACCCTGGAATATGATCTTGGTGGAAGAATTTCGGCTCTCGCAGATGAAAAAGTACGTATCGTTCAGGTTGCATGCGGTAACGGACTTTCGCTTGATGAAGATTATTCCTATATAATTCCGTGGCTTGAGTCACAGGGATTTTCTGTTTTGAGAACGGCTTTTCCTTCCATGTCGTCAGCTTATGTTCCGTCTTTTGTTTCTTATCCCAATATTCCTCTTGTAGTTATTGGCGCATCAGAAGCAACAGAAAGCGACTGTGATGCATTCCGCGATTTTGTTCTTGAAGGCGGAAGGGCATTTGCGGCAGTCCAGCCATATACTGTTGACATAAAAAATGACTGGCAGATTACACAGGACAACGGTTATTTTTCGCAGATGCTCGGCATATTCGGAATAAACCTTATGGACAGCGTAACATCTGATGTTTCAAACTTCAGGCTCACGATGACAAGTGACACCAGGGCAGGCGGAACAGGCACTGAGTCCAGAACAGAATACGTAAATTACTCACAGTGGCCGGTTCTTCTGTCGCAGATTTGTGCTCCCCGCGGAATGACACTTTTCTGGCCGTCAGCTTCAGTTATGGATACAGAAACGGGTGCAATGGAAGGGTACAGTCTGTCACCGCTTCTTGTCACTTCACCCGCGTCCTGGCAGGAAGACATAAAATCGCAGATGTTTACAACAAATCCTTTCTTTGTAGCAAAAGCGGCAGGAAAAGACCAGCCCAAATCTTCGTTCACTGTAGCAGTACAGGCCGTAAAACGCGGAGACAGTGTGCCGTCTCTTATTGTTCTTGGAGACCAGTATGCGCTTCATTCAGGAATGATTGCGTATAGTTCGTCTTCTGTTGTAGACATGAGAAGTCTTGAATTCCTTTCTGACAGCGTCCTTAAACTGAATGCAGAAGAGGCGCTTGCAGCTCTTAAAAACAAAAACAGTTTTAACAAAACACTGTATAAAATTCCTGCAGAAAATCTTGCAGAAGCGGCAAAAAAAGCAGTTGCGTCGTCAGTTCTTATACCGCTTGCAGTAATTATTGCAGCCGCAGTTATATTCATTATTAAAAGACGGAGGTTCAACAAATGAAACAGTTAAGCAGGGGTAAAGCCCTTCTGTTATTCTATTCTTTTGACATCATACTTTTGGTTGTACTGGCGCTTTCTTTTCTTCCGTTTGCAAAAAAAGAAAAGGGGCCACAGTCACAGCAGAGTGCTCTTTTGAATCCTAAATACGTGCAGACAGTTTCAAAAATCGTGGTTTCTACCCCAGAGCATGGAATAAGGTCCGTTGTTACTTTGACAAAGCAGTCTGGAATATGGACGGGTACAGATTCTGACTCCAATGATATGTTTTTGTGGCCGGCAGATTCCAAAACTGTTCAGAATCTTATTGATTATGCTATAAAAGTTCAGAATATGTATAAAAAATCAGACAGTGCCCGCACATGGAAGTCTTTTGCACTTGATGAAAAAAATGCCCGAAGCATCAGTTTTTACGGCCCTGAAGGAGAAATCTTTTCGTCTCTTTATTTCGGAACAATGGATCCTATTACGCGCCGGACTCCGTTCAGAACCTGGGAAGAACAGACAGTCTGGGATGCAGATTCAGGTATAGAACTGTATCTTTCTTCTGACCCCTCCTTCTGGGCAGATCCTCTTATAATACCTGAATGTCTTTGTACCTATACTGCAAAAGACGGAACATCCGTTGAATTGAGAAGAGGAAAACTTCTGACTATTTCACCCGGTGAATCAAACAAACCGCAGGAAGTTGTAAAAGTCCGTTCCGACAGCGGCAGAACGGCAGCCCTTGCAGTGTACCCCAAAAATGATGAGTTTGTAATCATTCCGGTTTTTGCAGCAGATCCGTCCGACTCAGAGAAAATGAAAAAACTGCTTTCATCCTTTAATTACAGGTACAGTGTTAGCGCATGGACTTGTGCAAAAATTCTGGAGCTTCGTTGAATATGGTAAACAAATCGGCATTGTCTGTTTTTTGCGAATGGGTTGACGGTTACCTGAATTTTGAAAAAACGCCGCAAAAAAACATCTTTTGGCTCGACACAATGCAGTTTCTGTGTAAAAGATTCGGTAATCCGCAGAACAGCTGCCCGGCTTTTCATGTAGCCGGTTCCAAAGGCAAAGGTTCTGTTTCTGCAATGATTGCATCAATACTCACAGCCGCTGGAAAATACACGGGTGTTTATTCTTCACCGCATATTGTCGATTTTTCAGAGCGCATAAGAACAGTACAGGGTGTTTTTCCTGAAGAAGTATACGCAAAGTCTGCTTCAGAAGTAATGGGCGGAATTGATTCCATCATGAAAAGTGATTTGCCCGGCGAAAGGCCTCTGACATGGTTTGAGATAGTTACACTGTTTGCAATGGTTTGCTTTAAAAACGCGGGTACAGATTATTCAGTTTACGAAGTAGGTCTTGGCGGAAGACTTGACTCTACAAATGTTATCACACCTGTCTGTTCCTGTATTTCTGCTATAGAACTAGAACACACGGAATTCCTTGGCGATACGGTAGAAAAAATTGCCTTGGAAAAAGGCGGAATAATCAAAAATGGAATACCGGTAATTGTTGCAGGCCAGAAAGATTCTGTAAAGGATGTATTCAGAAAGATTGCCCGTGAAAGAAATGCAGAAATAGAATTTGTTGATGAAGTATCGAAAGTTTCTGAAGTTGTCTATAAAACCAGACAGGAAAACGGCAAAACCCATACTTTTATGCACACTGTAATCTCTTCTGACAAATTCAAAAGGCCGCTTTCTGCAGATTTAAGGCTTTTGGGTGAATTCCAGGCACAGAATGCTGCCCTTGCTGCCCTTGCTGTAAAAACAGTAATCCCCGAACTGGACGAATCTGTTATAGAAAAAGGCCTTTCAGAAGCTGTTCTTCCCGGAAGATTTGAAATTACACACGCCCCGGAATGTTATTCACGCATACCGCAGATTATTCTGGACGGGGCTCATACCGTAAAAAGCGTTTCGTTTACCGTAGATACGTTTGAAAAACTGTTCGGAAACAAAAGCGGCAGTACAGCACATCTTCTTTTTGCATGTGCCGCCGACAAGGATGTTGAAGACATTGCGCCTCTTTTTTCAGGAAAATTTTCTGACATTATCATAACAAAACCGGGCGATGCAAAGGCTTCTGACGTCAAGAGAGCCGAACTTGCCTTTAATGCGGCAAATGAAGAGTGTACGGTCTGTTCGGACTACAACAGAGCCATAAAACTTGCCCTGGAAAAAGCCTGTCATTCAGGCGCAACCCTTCTGGTTACCGGCTCTTTTTATCTTGTTGCCGAAGTCAAAAAATATCTTTCGGGCCTTAAGTGCACCTGCTAGACAATTTTTTTCAGGAACAGAAAACCTGCTTTATTCAGTATAAACCCGCGGAACACGTTTTGTGATGCATGATGTGATTTCGTAGGAAATTGTTCCGGTAAGGCGGGCAATGTCGTCTGCTGTCTGTAAAGCACCGTCGCGCCTGTCCCCGAAGATTACGGCCCTGTCCCATCTTTTTACACCGGAGTTCAGTCCCAGATCTATCATGCACTGATCCATGCATATTCTTCCCCTTACAGGATATGCCTTGCCGTCTACAGCCACGCATATTCCGGCTGAAGAGAAGTTTCTGAGCATACCGTCTGCGTATCCAAGCGTAAGAACACCGATGTCTGTTTCGCTGTCCGAGGTCCAGGTTCTTCCGTAGCCGACGCTTTTTCCGCCGGTGAAAGGCCTTACGGAACAGACTTCGCTTTCAAGGGTCATTACGGGTTTTAGTTCTACCGGTGTTCCTTTTTGTGTAAAATAAGCGCTGTCCATGTCTCCGGGGTAGTATCCGTATGCAATGATTCCGGGTCTTACCATGTCCAGGTGGTATTCCCTGAGGTCAAGGGTAGCCGCGCTGTTGCAGCAGTGTCTTATTCCGGGGTCAATGCCGTATTTTTTTACATTGCCGACAGCTTCCTCAAAACGCGAAAACTGAAGCTTTGTGTACCTGCGGCTTTCTTCGTCAGTACAGTCACTTACCGCAAAATGCGTGCACATTCCGCCGAGTGAAAGATTTTTGTATGAAAGGATTGCTTCTGCCGATTTTCCTGCATCTTCAGGAAGAACGCCTATTCTGCCCATTCCTGTATCTACAGCAAGGTGAACGGCATAATTGTCTTTTCCCTGTGCCACCGCTTCTTTTGAAAAAAGCGCTGCATAGTCCGTGTCAAACACCAGCGGGGTAATGTCGTTTTTTACGGCCTGTGGTACTTCTTCGGGACAGCACAGACTCAGCATAAGAACAGGGGCTTTTATTCCTGCCTGCCTGAGTTCTGCACCTTCGTCGACTGTAGCAACCGCAAGAAAGTCAGCTCCTGCTTCAAGTGCTGCCTTTGCGCATTGTACGGCACCGTGACCGTATGCGTCGGCTTTGACTGCAACACACATTTTTGTATGCGACGGATCCGTAAAGGACTTTATGTTCTTTATATTGCTTTTAAGGTTGTCAAGATGAATAATTGCTTTTGTTGCTCTCATAATAATTTACATTTTAGACAAATGCACAAATTATGCAACAACAAAAAAAATCCGTGTTTGTAAAAAACGGCCTTTCTGTACCTTCAGCGGCTTTTAGACAAGGGCGCAGAAAACCATAACAAGCATATTGTATGTAAAGTGTGCCAGAAATCCCGCGGCAACAGAACCTGTTTTTACAAAGCACAGCCTCAAAACCGTACCGCAGAGTGCTGCATTGACCACGGCCGGAATTCCCATATAAAGGTGCGAAAATGCAAAAACAGCAATTACCGTAACTTCAGCCGCAATTCTAAACCTGCCGCCGGCTCCAAGCAAAATGGCAGTTTCAGGAAGGAATTCGCGGTAAAGGACTTCCTCATAAAAAGCACCTGCCGCAAGGTTTACCGCAAGCATGACCCACTGGAGTGCAGCCGAAGGAACAGACTGTACTGCATAAAACATTTCTCCACCCGGAACAAGCGCGCAGACCAGGCATACGGCGGCATAGACCAGCATCATTGTTCCTAAAGAAAGCGGCCACCAGACAAGAAGTGAAACAGCACTTTTGAAGCCTCTTGTTTTGAAAAAAGCCTTTGTACGGCCGCACTGAACGTCAAGAAGTGCAGCCACTGCAAGCTGGACAAGCGTGTTGAGCCCGGTTTTCCATGGAATTACAGCAGATGAAGGTTGTTTTGCAAACAGCGGCGGGAGTGCAAAAAGTATAAAAATTGCGGCAAATTCAGCGGCAAGATATTTTTTTTTCATGCGGAATATGATACAATAAAGTGTTGGAGACGTCAAATTGAATATTTTTGTTCCTATCATCGTTACACTCTCTGTCGTAGCGGTTCTTGCAAGAATATGTGTTTTATTCAGCGACAAGATTAAATTTTTTGCAAAAGGCTATGACTACGGTTTTCTCCATGTAGAAATTTCAACCATGTGGAAGCTGGCAAAAAAGTGCAAAATCAAAGATCCGCAGTCCCTGTTTGTTTCCATTCCGCTTATGAACAGATGCATCTCCATGCTTATAGCAAAATCACGCCGCGACGGAACAGAAAATACCTTCAAGGTTCAGAAACTTCTTGAAAATCTCTATAAATTCCGTACAAGGATAGCCCTTGCTTCCGACAAAAAGCACGGCCTTGAAAGCACAAAATATCTGGTTCCGGGACAGCGGCTCAGTATAATCCTCAAGGGAAAGGGCGTATTCAATTCAAAAGTAGTAAACAGTGCACGCGAACTCGCCGTAACCCTTCCGTCACAGAGAATAAAGGGCAGCGGTGTTCCGGTGGTTATTCCCGGAAAAGACTGGGAGCTTGCAGATATTTCCGTATACCTTTGGCGAAAGGAAGATGCAGCCTATTCGTTTACGACTACAGTTCTGGGGTCTGGATTTTTCAGAAGCGAAAGTGTCCTTTTTCTGAAACAGTCGTCAGATCTTGTACGCTCGCAGAAACGCCAGTCAATAAGGTGTAAATGCGAAATATATGCGCAGCTTTTTATAATAAAGAGCGAAGTTACTGACTACAGTGCTGTAGATACCCAGGATGGATTCAAGTGCCTTCTTGAAGACATAAGCGAAGACGGTGCACTCATCAGAACCGGTGGAAAAGGACACAAGAACGTAAGAATAAAACTTCAGTTCCAGCTTGAAGGAATACTTATAATGATGTATGGGGTAGTCCGTGATGTTGAATACAATGCGGCATTGAACCAGTCGCGGCTTCATTTTGAATGTACCCACATAGACCCTTCGATGCGCAATTCAATTCTGACTTACGTTTACAATATTATTCCGCAGGAACAGAAAGACGTTCATGATGCCCTTGAACTTGCGACAGAGGAAGAAGACAATCCTTCTGAAAAACCTGATTCGGCTCAGTCCTGATTTGATATAGACTTTTGTAAAGACCTGGAGTAATATTTACAGCAGATGAAAAGAATTATTATATTTTCCAAAAAAGTTGCAGTTTTTCTTTTGTCAGCCGCCTGTACTGTTTTTTCTGCATTTGCGCAGGATGCTGTACAGAAAATTCCTTCCTACAGGATTGAATTTGTGCGCGGTGATCTTGCGGCAAAAACTCACAGCGTAAAAGAAGCTGCATCTGTCGGTGACTGCGCTTTTGTTCTTTCTGCAATGGATTTTGCACTTGAATCACATAAAACCCTTGGTGATGATGAAGAACTTAATCTTCTTGCCGGGGAATGTGTGCGCGTGTTTTCTACGGGAATAGGGCTTTCTTTTGACAAGGAAATATCACTTAAACTTGGTGACGCGTTCAGGACATTTTCTTCTGCCGCAATAAAGACAGCTGTTCTTGAAACACTGCCGATGTTTCCTTCTGCAGCGAATGTTTCTATGGTAAATGCCTATGTTTCGCAAAAAATGCAGGACGGCTCTCCTTCTGATGCTGTTCTTGTAAAAGCCGTTGAATCCCTTAAAATACTGGGCAACGGAAACTCCTTTAATATTCTTTTTATAGCAGATATTCTTGATGTCTGGCCCGAACTTAAGGACACACTTTCTGATTCTTACGGCGCACTGGCAAAAGACAGTGAAAAAGAAATACTTAACATACTTTCTGCTGTTCCGGTAGAAAAAAAACTTGTTGTTCTTGACAAAATGAATACAAATCCGCAGATTTCAAAAAAAATTTGCGGAGAAGTTGCCGAAAATGCACTTTCAGAGGCTATATATAATGTAGGGGAAGATTCAGAAATTTCTTCAGAGCAGATTGCACTGCAGCTTCTTTCGCTTTCTACAATAGCACAGACAAAGTGGACAAGGGCTGCAAAGCTTGCAACAGACAGTTTTTCTGCAATAAGAATGGAATACGAAAAGAATCTTGTTACGGCACAGGAATTTGCCATGGCAATCACAAATATTGCTGCGGTTGCTACAAGCGATACCGGCCAGGTTCTTTCGTCCTATCTGGATTTTCTTAACAAGAGCACAGAACAGAATAAAGCTCCTGTTGAAGCCGTTGTGCTTTCCGTAATCAATGCTCTGGGAGGTCTGGGCGACAAATCTGCCTTCGACTATCTGCTTTATGTAACGTATCTTGATTATCCTGAAACTGTAACGACGGCAGCAAGAGAAGCCCTAGCCAAGCTTAAGTGGTAGAAAAACTAAAAGCAAGACTCGCCAATCCTTTGATAATTGCGGCATTTGTTTGTGCCGTTTTCATCTATTCAGGCTTTGTAAAAAGCCCGCTTACGCCGCCTTTTTACGTTCCTGCCCGAATGGAAAGTGTTACTTCCCTTTGCGGAACTGTTGCTTCGAATGCTTCTGTTGTTTCGTCAGGAAAGTATTATTCCGTGATGCTCTGCGCAGACAGTGCCACGGCCGCCGTTTCCCAAACAGACATTCAGCTTTGTGCCCGCGGAAAAATCAAGCTTCTTGTTCCTTCAAAAATCGCAGAAGCCGTTTACCCCGGAAAACTTTATTCACTTTCAAACAAAAGCGTTCTACTTGAGTCCGGTGAAAAAATTGCGTGTTCTGGAAAATGGCTTTCTTCTTCAGGAATGTTTCTTGTAAAAGAAGCTGCTTCTCTGGGACATTCTCCGGGGCTTAAGGGAAAAATCCTCAGATTCCGCTCGCTGTGCCGTCTTGCCTTAAAAAGACTTTTGTTTTCGTGGGGAGATGCCGGCGGCCTTGTGCTCTCACTTCTGTCGGGTTCGCGGGAATATGTAAATAAAAGTGTCGGTGATGACTTTAAGCTTGCAGGTCTTTCACATGTTCTTGCCCTGAGCGGAATGCATCTTTCATTTTTTGCAGGACTTACGGGTGGGAGCGGCCGCCGGGTTTTCGGAAAAAGATATCTGCTTTTTGCTCGTCTTGCAGGTATTCTGTTTTTTGTGTGGTTTGCAGGACTTTCACCGTCGCTTTTCAGGGCTCTTTTGTGTTCGCTTCTGACGCTTTTATGCAGTGCTGTTTTTTGCGGACCTGTAGACTCTCTTGCCGTTCTTGGTGCATCTTTTCTTGTCCACACGGTTGCTGTTCCGTCTGACGTACATTCTGCGGCCTTTATGCTTTCATACGGTGCACTTGCGGGAATACTTCTGGCAGCAGACTGTTTGTCCTGTTTTGTAAGGTGGTTTCTTCCCGTGCCAATCGCAGACTCTCTTTCTGCTTCTGTCGGAGCCCAGACTGCGACAATTCCTGTAAGCATAAGCCTTTTCGGTATGTTCATGCCTGTAGGAATAATCGCTTCGGTTGCGGTGACTCCGGCAGTAAGTGTTTTTTTGACAGTATCTGTAGCGGCGGTACTTTTATGCCTTTTAATGCCTTTTCTTTCATACCCATTTGGCGCTATAATAAGACTTATATATGCTGTAATCTGCGGAATAGTACGCTTTTTTGCCATGGTTCCGCCTGTAGAGATTACCTGAAATCTGATTAAGTTGGAAAAATATGAACCGTCCTGACTACAATTCACCTTCCGCCCTCAAGAATCTGCTTGATGAAAACGGAATGGCAATGCAAAAAAAATTCGGCCAGAATTTCATGGTAAATCCTGCCGCAAGAAAAAGAATTATTGACGAACTTTCTCCGTCAGAAGGGGAAACTGTCTGGGAAATAGGGCCCGGCCTCGGTTGCATGACAGAAGATATACTTAAGCGCGGTGCAAATCTTACTGTATTCGAAATTGACCGCGGTTTTATAGGAATGCTTAGGGAATTCTTTTCGGACTATGCAAAGAAAAATACTTTCAGAATAGTTGAAGGTGATGTTCTTAAAACATGGAAAAAACAGCTTCAGGAATCTGAACGACCGGTTAAACTTTCGGGAAATCTTCCGTATAATATTGCCGCAACTTTTATTGCAGACACAATTACCGGCGGACTTGTTTTTGACAGATGCGTCTTTACAGTACAGAAAGAAGTGGCACAGAGAATGGCTGCCGCTCCGGGAACAGAAAACTATTCTTCGTTCAGCGTGCTCTGCCAGTGGGGTTACGACGTCAGATGCGGAATAGAACTCGCTCCAGGTAACTTCTGGCCGCGTCCGAATGTTGCTTCGCAGTCTGTTATCATGACAAAAAAGGCCGTTCCGTATGAGTGCAAAGATCCCAAAATGTTTACAAAACTTGTTCACGCACTTTTTGCCAGCAGAAGAAAAACCATTGCAAACAACATAAAAGCCGTTCTTCCAAAAGGAATGGACAGTGAACCGCTTTTTGCTGTAGCAGGTGTCAAAGGTTCGGACAGGGCAGAAAATCTTTCGGCGCAGGATTTTATTCGCTTGTCCGACACTGTCGCTTCTGCTATAATTGACAGCCGGAGTGCAGAATGACAAAACAGCAGATTGCAGATAATTTTTCAAAAATCAGAGAAGACATAAAAAATGCCGAGCTTAACTCAGGCAGGGCTCCAGGAAGTGTAAAGCTTTGTGCAGTAAGCAAATTCCACCCTTTGGAAAGTGTAGTTGATGCCCTCGAATGTCACCAGACACTTTTTGGCGAAAACCGTGTTCAGGAAGCTTTTGAAAAATTCAATTCGATCCGGAGTCTGCCCCAGGTTATAGACGGGACTCTTTTGCAGCCGCAGCTTCACATAATAGGAAGCCTTCAGCTTAACAAAGTAAAAAAAGCCGTTCAGATTGCCTCGTGCATTCAGTCTGTTGACCGCGAAGAACTTCTTTCAGAAATAGAAAAGCAGTGTTCCAAGCTGGACAAAAAAATTAATGTTTTTTTTGAACTTCACACGGCCGAAGACTCAAAGTCGGGTTATGGTTCGGAAGACGAACTTATTGAGTCTGTGCAGAAAATTGCCGACGGAGACTTTTCCCATATTGTTCCGGCTGGGCTTATGACGATGGCTCCTTTTACAGAAGATAAAATTCTTATAGGAAAATCGTTTGAAAGACTCAGGCTGTTAAAAGAAAAACTCGCATCTCTTTTTCCCGCACTTAATATCAATGAACTGAGCATGGGAATGAGCGGTGACTATAAAATTGCCATCGAAGAAGGAAGTACTATGGTCAGAATAGGTACGGCACTTTTTGGCGAGAGGGAGTACAGCGCATGATAAAGCGAACTGCTGTCATTGTGGCGGCTATTCTTCTTTTAATTAATGTACCTGTTTTCCCTGATTCAGCTTCTTCTACGGAGCCTGTCCCTTATGATAAAAATGAGTTTCCCCAGTGGTCAAAGGATTTGCGCCGTGCAGAAATAGTCTCGTTCGGTTCGCTCCCTTTTGTTACAATCGGTGTTACCATGGGTTATGGTTCCTACCTTTATTTTACGGGCTCAACATCTTCTTTTCCGAATCCCTTGGACAAAAGCGGCAACTCATTTTCTTCGGAAGAGCAACTTAAAATTTTCGGAATGTCACTCGGAATCAGTTGCGTTATCGGAATTGTCGATTTTATTATAAACAGAATAATCAATATCAATAACAGCCGCCGCAATGCAGAACTGAACGGATCTTCCATTACAGTTACACCTGTGTACCCGGTTTTGGAACAGTCTGTTGACCCGCCGCCTTTAGAGCTGCCGCCACCTGATGAACCGCCACAGCCACAGGACAGCGGGGAATTGTCTGAATAATGCCGTATTTTTCTGCAAAAGTTCCCCCTGACTACACGGGCGGTGAGCGTCTTGACAAATATATAGCATCTCTTCCCAACGGAATGAACAGAAGCCGTCTTAAAAGCGGTCTTACAAACATTCTTGTAAACGGAAAAAAACAGAAAATTTCGTTTAAAATAAAGGCCTCTGACCAGATAGACATAGAATGGGAAGACCAGATTCCGGACGATATAGAACCGCAGGATATTCCCCTTAATATTGTATACGAAGATGAAAATGTCTGTGTCGTTAACAAAGAGCAGGGCATGGTAACACATCCCGCCTGCGGAAACTGGACAGAAACACTTGTAAACGCACTTTTATTCCACTGGGGTCGACAGAAAATCCCTGAACTTCTGGAAGGCCCCCCTTCGGCTATTCTTGCAAACCGCCGTCCCGGTATTGTACACCGCTTGGACAAAGAAACATCGGGCATTATCATTACTGCAAAAAACCGCGACAGTGAAGAATGGCTTTCTGCCCAGTTCCGTGACCACCGCCATATGGTCAAGGAATACATTGCCATCTGTACCGGCCGTCCCGCCCACAGACAGGGTGTAATCAAAACACAGATTATAAGGGATCCAAAAAACAGGCGGCGTTTCAAAGCGGTTACTGCAACCGGTGAAGGAAAATATGCCGAGACAGCATACAGATGCATCTGCTGTTACGGGGAATATTCGCTCATAAGAGTACGCCTTGCTACAGGCCGCACGCACCAGATAAGGGTACACATGAAGTACCTTAACTGTCCCATCCTTGGAGACGGAATCTATTCAAAACCCGACAAAAAGTTTCCAAAGGCAACGCTCATGCTTAATGCAGCCCTGCTTGGAATAAGACTTCCCGGCCAGAAAAAACTTTCATTCTTCAAATCACCGACTCCAAAAAGATTTATAGAAGTTCTGAAAGTCCTGCACAGGGATTTCAAAAAGGCAATAATTCCGGAAGAAAAATAAAATGGCGGAAGATATAAAAATTATACATGCACCTTCAGACGATGAACCTTTCGCAGTAATAGACAAACCTCGTTTTTTACCCTCAGCGCCTCTTTACGAAGGTGATGACAGCGCGTTTACACGGGCAGCGGCGGTTTATCCTTTTCTACTTGGTGTAAATGGAAAAAAGCCCTGCGAACACGGCCTTCTGCACAGAATTGACACTCTTACAAGTGGGTTGCTTCTTGTTGCGTCGACACAGGCTGCATACGAAAGTCTTTCTACGGCCCAGGACAGCGGTCTTTTTGTAAAAACATACAGGGCAGTCTGCCGTCAGCTTAAAGGACAGGAGCAGTGCGGTTTTGCGCCTTTACCGCATGATTTTAATATAGAAAGTTTCTTAACATGTAAACAAAATTATACGGTGAAATCAAAATTTCGTCCTTATTCTGCCGGCTCAAAGCAGGTGCGCCCTGTTACAGAATACTCTGGTGAAGCCGCAAGAAAAAAAGCGTCCGGCAAAGAATACAGTACCGTAATTTGTGCAAAGAAATGCCTGGCTTCAGATACTGCAGAGATATTCTGTTCAATTACAAGCGGTTACAGACACCAGGTACGCTGTCACCTTGCATGGCTGGGGATTCCCGTCAGAAACGACCCATTGTACGACCCCTGTTATAACCCGGACTGTACCCCAGAAGAAAGCTTTGATTTTAGTGCGGTAAAAATTGAATTTCCCAATCCGGTAACAGGTAAAAAAGAAATATTTTCCCTTGTTTAAATCCAAATCCACGATGCTGGGTAAATAAAAAAACACGCAGACATAAAAAAAAAGACTCCTTTCGGAGTCTTGAATCTGCCCGGAACCTGACTTGAACAGGCATGCCGTGAGGCACTAGTACCTGAAACTAGCGTGTCTACCAATTCCACCATCCGGGCAAGTGCGTTTATTTTAACACAAAATGCATTTGTCTGTCAATAACCGTCGCCTTATTCCGCATCAGAAAATTAAAATTCTTTGCATCTAAAAAACAAAAGCACAAACATTATTATAAGAACGGCAATAGTTACTACAAAAAGCCATGCTGGAGCGCCGCTGTCTGTGTTTCCACCGGTTCTTTTTTCATGTTCAGAAAATGCCCTGTCTATTGCGCGGCGCGACTTTCCCGAAAGTCTGTGTTTTCTTGCATCAAGGGAAGTTTCACTGTCGCCGTCTCCGTAAATTTCAGAATGGCTCATTGCATAGTGACATACAGGACAGCCCAAAGCAAAGTCTTTTACAGTTCCAGTGTGGCCGCATGAAGGGCATCTGACTGCCGCAAAAAATTTTCCGCACGAAGGGCAGAATCTTGCTTTTGCAGCTACTTCAGAACCGCAGTTTTCGCAGAAATATTTGGCTTTTTTTGCAGAATCATTCTTTTTTGAAGCCATTATTCTGTTCCAAGATTGTCAACTGTGTAATCGTAAATTTCCCAGATTCCGTCACGCTGCCTTACATAATAGGTATAGCGTTTTTTTTCGGTAAAGGTATTGTTGTCAAACCATTCCAGAACTTTGACAGAACCGTCTGTTTTGGAATACATTGTAGTTTCAATTTCAAACCGTGACGGAATGGCAACAATGTCGTGATCAATGCGCTGCTGCATAAGATCTGCCTTGTATGAAGCAATCATTCTTTCACGTTCATCGGCGCTTACGTTGTTGTACCTGCGGCTTCTTGAAGGATCCCTTTTGAGTATTTCTTCAAGGTTTATATACAGGAAAAACTGGTCCCAGAGACTTTTCTGTCTTGCAATAATCGTCTGTTCAACAACCTTGTCTGGGCCGATTTCTTCCGGACGCAGAACGGCAGCACTTGAAGAGTGTACGGGAATTGCCGTAGAAGCAGCAGCAGAAGGCGAGGGTCTTATTTCAAGACTCAGGCGGTTTGAAGAAACATAATTTGTTTTGTTGCGGTAAAGTTCAGGGTAGAAATTCATTTCAACATAGTAGACCGAAGGATTGTCTATCTGAACATAATGCTTGAGGTTTTCTACAAAAGAGTAGGATTCACCCGGTTCCAGTGAAATCTCGCGGAAGTATACTGTTCTGTTTGTTGTTCTTTTTCTTGTCAGCGCTTCGGTATCTGAAAGACGTGAATTTCTTACGTTAAAAACAGAAAAATCTATGGAAAACATACGGTCATCGGCTAGTTTGAACCTTAAGGTATCAGAGCCGTTGTTTGCTACGGTTACGTGTATATAAACAGGATTTGATTCTACTTCTCCGGGGTAATACATTGTTCTGTCGTAAAATTTTATCGAAACATCCGCGTCCGGCGGAATATTGTTTTGTGCACTTACGCTATGGGCAAAAATACTAAAAATGGCTATAATGGCAAGAACTGTGCGTTTCACGGTAAAATCTCCTGTAAGAGCCGCTGGAATTTTAAGCCGGCTTTTCTATTATATCGGAATATTAACATGAATTCATTATCTGCAAAATCCACAAATTCTCTTATAGCGCTTGTCTCTGCATGGAAAGAAATGCATGATGCAGTAATTGCAGCTGCAGACGGAACAGTTCAGTCACCGGTACAGATAAACGGACTGCGCGGAAGCCTTCCGGGATTTTTTGTCTCGCAGTTTATGGACAGGACTGTACTTAACGCAATACACGATCAGCAGTATTCTGGCGGCGGAAAAGCGGATGTCAGAGATATGTATATTGTTGTTTCCACGCAGAAAGAAGCAGATGAGTGCGAGTCGGATCTTCAGACTATAACCGAATCAAAATTTGAAATACACAAGCTTCCGTGGTGGGGAACACTTCCTTACAGGCCGGCCGCAAAAGGTTCGTCTGTTTTTGGTGAACGTGCAGGTGTTCTGTCAAAAATGGCATGCAAAAACAGCCGGTCGCAAAAGCCGCGCATTTTTATTGTACCCGAGCGTTCTTTTCTTACACCTGTTCCGCCGCCTGAATATATGCGTTCTCTGAGCATAAGCTTAAGGAAAGGCGGTGAATACGATATAGAAAAACTTGCCGAACAGCTGTCGGCCCTGGGTTATACAAGAGTTCCCAGAGTTGGAATGAAGGGTGAATTTGCCGTACGCGGTGAAGTTCTGGACTTTTTCATGCCGGGTGAACAGTTCCCGCACAGAGTCGTATTTGACTTTGATGTGATTGACCAGATTAAAGTATTTGATTTTGAGTCGCAGTCTTCAAAAGAAAACATAGATTATCTTCTGGTTTATCCCATGAAGGAAGTTGTATGGACAGATGAACTTACCCAAAAGCTCGAAAACATACTTGACCAGGAAGACAAAGACGGAATAATCAATGATTTTGCAGGCTTTGATGAACAGCGCAGAAAGGGAAGAGCCGTTGTTCTAGGGACAGAATGTCAAACGAACGGTAGTTTATATACTAACGAACGGTCGTTGGAATTAACTAACGATAGTTTAGAAAATGCTTTTGGTGATTTTGCCGGTGTAAATAACTTACGAACAGTTGGTAGTACAAGCGTTCATTTGGCGCTTACAGATATGTCTCGTGCCCAAAAAGACCATATTCTTACCGAACTTTCGGTAGCACGCCAGACAGAAGGCGAAGAGTTATTCTACGGAGTTCTCTGGAACAGACAGTATTCGCTTTTGGACTACGCAGGAAACTCTTCTTACGTCTTTTTTTATGACTGGGACCGCCTTGTAAATGCAATGCGTCTTATGGAAAACGAATATTCCAAGTCATACAGGGCAGCCAGACAGACAATTCCGGTTCTTATGCCTGCTTACATGCTCTTTGACTTTTTCTCTTTGGCAAAAACACACGAACGTTCGTTTGCATTCAAGAGTCTTGACGGAATATCAGAACTCGGTGGAATGGAAAATGAAGTTCAGGATTCAGAAGTTCTGGGCAATGACTATTTCAAAAGTTCACTGCATCTTTCTTCTGAATCACCGCAGAGTTATTTCGGCAACATCAATTATCTTAAGGAACGCATTTCGACACTGCAAAAAGAAGGATGGAATATCTATGTTTTTGCAGACAACCCCAATCAGGCTTTAAGAATAAATGAAATTATCAAAGACTATACAGAACCTTCAGATACTTCTGTTTTTCCTGTAAGAGTTTTTCCGCTTTCCATTTCACAGGGATTTTCTGTTGCCGATGAAAAAATTCTTGTCATTCAGGAAAACGAAATTTTCGGACGCAAGAGAAACGCACCAAAGTCAATAAGAAAAGCCCGTTCCAAAGCAATAGATACTTTTGTTGAACTGAACCCTGGTGATTATGTTGTTCACGTTAACTACGGAATAGGTTTGTTCAAAGGCATTGAGCGCGTTAAGGCGATGGGAACCGAACGTGACTACATAAAACTTGAATATGCCGACGAAGAATTTGCCTTTGTTCCGATTGAGCAGGTAAACATGGTTCAGCGCTATATCGGAAGTGAAAGCGAACACCCGAGGCTGGACAGAATAGGTTCAAAAAGCTGGAGTGCAAGAAAGGCAAAAGTTCAGCAGAAAGTAGAGGAGATGGCAGAAAAGCTCATTGACCTTTATTCAAAAAGGCAGGCTTCACGCGGATATGCTTTTCCAAAAGACACTGAATGGAATGCTGCATTCGAGGCTGCATTTCCTTACGAAGACACCGCCGACCAGTTTTCTGCAACACAGGAAATCAAGGAAGACATGGAAAAACCCGTTCCAATGGACAGGCTTGTCTGCGGCGATGTAGGTTACGGAAAGACAGAAATAGCTATGCGAGCAGCCTTCAAGGCCGTCATGGGCGGAAAACAGGTTGCTTTTCTTGCGCCTACAACAATTCTTGCCGAACAGCATTATGAAAACTGTATTGAACGCTTCAGAAATTTTCCGGTAAGAATAGCACAGCTTTCAAGATTTGTTCCGCCTGCAGAACAGAAAAAAATTATTGCAAGCCTTTCTGCCGGAGGAGTCGATATTCTTGTCGGAACGCACAGGATTCTTCAGAAAGATGTTAAGTACAAGGATCTGGGGCTTCTCATAATTGATGAGGAACAGCGCTTTGGTGTAAAAGACAAGGAAAAACTCAAGGAAATGAAGACAAACATAGACTGTCTTGCCATGAGTGCAACACCTATCCCGCGTACACTTCACATGAGTATGCTCAAGATAAGAGACATGTCGCTTTTGACAACACCGCCCCAGAACCGTCAGCCCATAGAAACTGCAATAGAAGAATACAGCGACGAAAAAGTTGCAATGGCAATCCGTGCAGAAGTAAAAAGGGGCGGGCAGGTTTTTTATCTTCATAACCGTGTCGAAACACTTGAAGATACCCGCAGAAAAATAGAAAACCTCGTTCCTGAAATGCTTGTAGATGTAGCACACGGCCAGATGACAAGTGAAGAACTGGATGATATTTTCAGAAGATTCAAGATGGGCGGCTTTCATGTACTTGTTGCAACTACAATAATCGAAAACGGAATAGATATTCCCAACGTAAACACAATAATCATTGACCGCGCAGATATGTACGGTGTAAGCCAGCTTTACCAGCTCAGGGGAAGAGTAGGCCGTAGCGACAGAAAAGCCTATGCATATCTGTTCTATCCCGAAAACAAGGCTTTGAGTGAAGTTGCAATGAAACGCCTTCAGGTAATAAGCGATTTTACAGAACTGGGCTCGGGCTTTAAAATTGCCATGAAAGATATGGAAATACGCGGTGCAGGAAACCTTTTGGGAAGAGACCAGAGCGGTGAAGTTTATGCCGTCGGGTTCGAAATGTATTTGAGTCTGCTTAATTCTGCAATCGAGCGTCTTTCAAACAGCAACTGGCATGCACCTGATGAAGTCCTTCTTGAACTTGAATATTCCGGTTTTATTCCGGACACATATATCCGTGAAGCCGAAACAAAAATGGAAATGTACAAAAAAATTGCCGGCGTTCAGACCCAGGCAGATCTTGATTCAGTCTGGGATGAACTTTCGGACAGATTCGGTCCTGTTCCCGACGAAGTGGCAAGTCTTTTGAATCTGGCCAAAATCAGAATAATCTGCAACAGGCTTTCAATAAGTTCGCTTAAAGAAAAACGCGGTGTTGTCTATGTAGAATTTTCTGATGTGTCAAAGATAAGCGTAAATAAAATATTAAAACTCATTCAGACAAGCGCCGGACGTGTAAAACTGGATCCTGCCCAGCCCAACAAAATTATTCTTGAAGCTAAGTCCATAGACCTAAAGTCCAAAAGTGACTTTATCAAAGAAAAACTGGAACAGCTCCTTGCATGAAGAAAAACTTGCAGGAGTTACCAGATTGCGAGTAAGCCCCAGATTGCCATCCCGAACTTGTTTCGGGATTTTTTTTATTGAAAAAAAATATTTCTGAAAAAATAACTTTTATAAATGTAAATAAAAATATTGACAAAGTGAAGGGGGGGGTAAAATTAACTACTTTATTAAAGGAGTTATAAAAAAATGAAAAAGCTTTTTACTTTTATCTGTGCAAGTTTAATGGCAGGATCTTTATTTGCACAAACTTTTGATTCAAAAAAACTTGCAGTTGAAGGAGTTATTTCACTTCAGCAAAACAGAAAAGATGTCAGTTATGAATTAACTGATTATGAAGTAAGTAACGATTTGACCTACTTTACTTATACTTGGATGCAGGAAACAAAAATTTTATTGTCAAAAACTTATACACAGTATAAATGCTTCTTGAATATTACAAGTTCTGAAGAGAACGGAGCAAAAAAGCTTGTTACGAATATCGAAAATGAAATTTATTTTAGATCGGTAAATGCTGATGGATCAGAAATTCGGCGCACACCTAATGTTAAAGGTGTTTCGTATGAATGGACAAAGGCTGCTATTTTAAATAAAAAAAAGATTTTAGACTCTGTTTCTGAACAGGTTGAAAAAGATTTGATTGCTGAATTAAACAAGACTGATGATGAGCTTTCAAAATCTCTGGTTGCATTCTTTTCAGATGACGTAAATATCACTTATTTTGATGCAGATGCTTTGGGAAAACTTGCTATGAATTATC